>Ga0307986_10003333_pt1 | contig 11216 bp, 9 predicted proteins | sample EllFjometageno82_FD_203170 | JGI IMG/M metagenome (GOLD analysis project Ga0307986, IMG submission 203170) | Marine microbial communities from Ellis Fjord, Antarctic Ocean - #82 | ecosystem: Environmental > Aquatic > Marine > Unclassified | place: Southern Ocean | collected 2014-10-09
CACATAATTTGGACGATTTAGATCTTAATCCTCTTTTAGTGCAAGCTGATCCAGGAGAGAACCCTAGATATTGCAAAGAAAAACTAATTAATAAAGTTCCAGATACATTAGATGAAAAAATTTGGTCTGATATAAAAGAAAAAATAAATCAAAAAGAAAAAAATTATTATGAATACAACACTGAGAATACTTTTAGATCTGTCGGAACTAGACTATCACACTATATTTATAAAAAGTTTGGTGATGGACAACTTGATGAAGATACAGTTAACATTAAATTAATAGGCTCTGCAGGACAGTCATTAGGAGCGTTTCTCGCAAAAGGAATTAAATTATTAGTTGAAGGGGATTGTAATGATTATGTTGGTAAAGGACTCTCGGGTGGAACTATAGTTGTTTACCCGTCCTCCAAAAGCAAATTAATATCAAATGAAAATACTATTTTAGGCAATACAGTATTGTACGGAGCTACCTCTGGAAAACTATATGCTTCTGGACAAGCTGGTGAGAGATTTGCAGTAAGAAACTCAGGAAGTTTAGCAGTAGTAGAAGGTTGTGGTGCTCATGGCTGTGAATATATGACTGGGGGAACAGCTATTATTCTTGGTGAAGTAGGAGATAATTTTGGAGCAGGAATGACGGGTGGAATGGCTTTTATATATGATAAAGGAAATAACTTTGAAAATTTTGTTAATCCGTCTTCTATAATTTGGCAATCGGTAGAGACCGATTACTGGAAAAATTTTTTAAAAAATAACTTAGAAAATTTTGTTACAGAGACTCAATCTAGTTTTGCAAAAAAAATTTTCAATGATTACGAAAAAGAACTTAAGTATTTTAAACAAGTTTGTCCTATCGAAATGTTAGATAAGCTTGATAATCCAATCACTTTAAGCCCCGCTATTAAAAAGGTTAGCTAAATGACAGCAGTAAACATTGTTTGTTTTGGTTTTGGTCAGGTGGCAAAAAATTTTATTAAAAAAATTAATAATGACGGAATTTCATTTAATTTAACAACGACTTCAAGAGAAAAGACCAAAAATAAAAAATTTGAAAATATAGATTATCAAAGTTTTCAATTTACAGAAAAAGGTTTTGATAAAAACTTTATACCAAAACTTAAAGAAGCAGACCACATTCTTATTTCGATAGCCCCAGTTAATGGGGTTGATATTGTTGTAAAAAATTTTCAAAATTATTTTAAGATAAGTAAATTAAAATCGATAACATATCTTTCTGCAACCAGCGTTTACGGAGATCATGGTGGAGGTTGGGTAGATGAAAATAGTGAAACTAGACCAACATCTCCAAATGGCATTGAAAGACTTAAAGCTGAAGAAGAATGGATGAAAGTTTCAGAAAAATTTGTACTGCCATTTCAAATTTTTAGGTTGTCAGGAATTTATTCTAATCAATATAATATTCTAACAAGATTAAAGTCAGGAAAAGCCAAAATCATAAATAAAAAAGATCATTTTTTTTCTCGTATACATGTAGAGGATATTGCTAATATTTTATCAAACTCTTTATCTCAACTTAAAATAAATGAAGTTTATAATATTTCAGATGATAAACCGGCGTCCGCAGAAGAAGTTGCAATGTATGGAGTTAAACTTTTAGGAGTTAACAAACCTAAAACTATAGAAGTCAACGAGATAGAAAGTAAAATGCTGAAAAATTTTTATAAAGACTCAAAGAAAGTAGATAATAAAAAAATGAAAGAATATTTTAACTATAAGTTAAAATTTCCAACATATGTTGAGGGACTAAACCACATCTTCAACAACTTTATTTAATTCTTTAATTATTTTTTTTAAAAAAATTTTATTTGATAAACTATGGTCTCCATTTTTAATTATCATTAACTTCTTTTGTGCATTGGGAAATAACGAAAGAACTTTTCTAGAAAACGATATTGGAATAACTTCATCTTTTTCTCCATGAATCATGACTATATTTGTAACCATTGAATTTTTTCTTGATAAAATTTTATTTTTTAAACCATCTTTAATAAATTGAAGAGTTATAGGATATTCATATCCTCCATATTTTACATTACATATTCCTTTTTTTAAAATTTCTTGTTTAATTTTTTTATTAAATTTTTTCCACATTATTTTATTTACAAATTCTGGAGCCGCCCCTATCCCAATAAGTCCTTTGATTTGTTTTCTAAAATCTTTAAATAAGTTTAAAGATATCCAAGCACCCATACTTGATCCTATAAAAATAAGATTATTTTTTTTTACAATTTTTTTAATTGTAACCCTCGCGTCATTAGTCCATTTTGAAATATTACCCTCAGTAAATTTTCCTGAAGACTTCCCGTGCCCATGATATTCAAGTGCTAAAAAACCTAATTTATTTTTAACAGCGTAATGTTTAAATGCTTGAGGTTTTTTTCCTTCGATATCAGACATAAAACCTGGAAGAAAAATTATATATAGTTTTTTTTTATAATAATTGTCCATATATCTCAGTTTTCTGGTCTTAGAGATTTTGAGATATTTAAATTTTTTCATATAAAGTTCTTAATTTTATTTGTTAATATATACAATAATTATGACTCCTAAAATAAAAGTTCTACAAGTTATTCCTAAGTTGGGGTACGGAGGTGCTGAAACCGGATGTTACGATATCGCTCATTATTTAGCTGAAAAAAACTGCAAATCTTTTATTGCTACTTCAGGAGGCCAATTATTAAAATTTGTAAAAAGAAATAAAGTTAAAATTTTTCGTTTACCTGTTCATTCAAAAAATCCATTTGTAATATTTTTAAATGCAATAATTCTTACAATTCTGATTTTGATTAATAACATAAACATCGTTCATGCTAGAAGTAGAGCGCCCGCCTGGGCCTGTTATATTGCATGTTTTGTTACCGGCAGAAACTTTATTACTACTTTTCATGGAACATATAATTTTAATAACAAAATAAAACTTTTTTATAATAGCGTAATGTTAAGATCAAAACTAACTATAGCTGGATCTAATTTTATTTTTAATCATATTAATAAAAATTATAACCAATATCTAAATAGAAAAAAAAAGTTAAGAGTTATATTCAGAGGAATTAATGTTGATCATTACAATAAAAAAAATATTTCAATCTTAAATCAGGAAAAACTAAAACAAGAATGGGAGCTTTACCCTAACAAATTTACTATTCTTATGCCCGGAAGGTTAACGCAATGGAAGGGTCAAGAAATATTTATTGAAGCATTGAATATTTTAGTTGAAGATTATAATTGTACTAATTTTCAAGCAATCATACTAGGTTCAAACCAAGGACGAACAGTGTATGAAAAAAAATTAAATAATTTAGTACAAAGATACAGGTTAAATCAAAAAATAAAATTTATCAGTGGCTGCAGAGAAATGCCTACAGCTTATTCTTTATCTGACGTAATAGTTTCTGCCTCGATTGAACCGGAAGCTTTTGGACGAGTTGCAGTTGAAGCACAAGCTATGGAAAAACCTATAATTGCCAGTAATCTTGGTGGTTCACAAGAAACAATTTTAAATAGAAAATCAGGTTTTTTATACAAACACGACGATCCTCGAGAACTTGCTAAAACTTTAAATACTGTTATTGAATTAGATCAAGATGCATTGAACTCAATAGGAAATGAAGGTAGAAAAAATATATTAAAAAAATTTGACGTTGAAGCGATGTGCGACTCAACTTTAAGAGAATATAAAAAATTGTTAAATATTTAAATGCCAATAATTAAATTACCAGATGGAAATGATATTATCTTTCCAAAAAAAGTTACCGGTCAAGAAATTGCTGATAAAATAAGTAAATCACTCGCAAAACAAGCTTTAATAATGAGTGTTAATGGTGAGTTAAAAGATTTAACTCATGAAATAGAAAAAAACTCATCAGTAAAAATAATTACCTCAAAAGATAAGGAGGGATTAGAAGTTATAAGACATGATGCTGCACATATAATGGCTATGGCAGTACAGGAATTATTTCCAGGAACACAGGTCACTATAGGACCTGTTATTGAGAATGGATTTTTTTATGACTTTGCCAGGAAAGAACCTTTTACAAGTGAAGATCTAAAAAAAATTGAAATTAAAATGTCAGAAATAATTGACAAAGATGTAAAAACAAGAAGAGAAGTCTGGAAGCGGGATGAAGCAATCACATATTTTAAAAAAATGGGTGAAAATTATAAAGCAGAGATTATTGAGGGAATACCAAAAAACGAGGAACTTTCCATTTATCATCATGGAGATACCTGGCATGATTTGTGTCGAGGACCGCATTTAGCTTCATCTAGCAAAATAGGCAAAGCTTTTAAATTAACAAAAGTATCTGGAGCATATTGGAGAGGAGACTCAAATAATGAGATGTTGCAAAGAATTTACGGAACTTGTTGGGGCTCAAAAAAAGATTTAGATGATTATTTACATAGATTAGAAGAGGCAGAAAAAAGAGACCATAGAAAGCTAGGAAAAGAAATGGATTTATTTCACTTCAGAGAGGAGAGCCCAGGCTCCGTTTTTTGGCATGAGAAAGGTTGGGTGTTATTCCAAAGACTAGTTGAGTATATGAGAATGAAACAGCGATTAGCTGGCTATAAAGAAATAAATACACCAGAGCTTTTAGATAAAACATTATGGGAAAAATCTGGTCACTGGGAAAAATTTGGTGAACATATGTTTACATCGGAAACACCCGATAAGAAAATTTTTGCAGTAAAACCAATGAATTGTCCTGGCTGTGTTCAAATTTTTAACCAAGGTTTAAAAAGTTATAGAGACTTACCGCTTAAATTATCAGAATTTGGAAAAGTTCATAGATATGAGCCTTCAGGAGCCTTACATGGATTATTAAGAGTAAGGGCCTTCACGCAAGATGATGCCCATATATTTTGTACTGAAGATCAAATTACACAAGAGTCCTTAACAGTAACAAATTTAATTTTAAAAATTTATAAAGATCTTGGATTTGAAAATGTAATTTTAAAATACTCTGATAGGCCAGAAAAAAGAGTTGGCGAAGATAGTGTTTGGGATAAATCTGAAGCTGCACTTTTAGAAGCAATCAAGCAATCAAAACTTGAATATACTATTAATAAAGGAGAAGGAGCTTTCTACGGTCCAAAAATAGAATTTGTTTTAAGAGATGCAATTGGACGTGATTGGCAATGTGGAACCTTACAAGTTGACTTAAATTTACCAAACAGATTAGGTGCAACATTTGTTGATAAAGATGGAACAAAAAAAGTTCCAGTAATGTTGCATAGAGCTTTATTTGGATCTTTAGAGAGGTTTATAGGGATACTTATAGAAAATTATGCAGGAAAATTACCTTTTTGGTTGTCACCAACACAAGCAGTAGTGTGCCCTATAGCAGAAGAGAACAACGAGTATGTTAAAAAATTATTTGAAGATTTGTTTAAAGAAGGTATACAATGCGAAGTGGATTTAAGAAACCAGAAAATAAATTATAAAATCAGAGAGCATTCATTGGCAAAAGTCCCAATGATTATAGTTTGTGGAAAAAAAGAAGTTGCTGATAATACTGTAACAATTAGAAGACTGGGATCTGAAAAACAAGAAACAATTAAACGAGAAGATTTAATAAAAAATATGCTCGAAGCGAACAAGCTACCCTTAAACTAAGTGTCAAGTTTTAAACCAAATTATTTTCAAAGAAGAAGCAAACCTCAAGGTCCAAAGGCCAACGAAAGAATTAGAGCGTTAGATGTTCAGGTTATTGGTAGTGACGGGGGTAATCTTGGTTCAATGCCGTTAAATAAAGCGATAGAAATTGCAAAAAGCGAAGGTCTAGATTTAATTGAAATTTCTCCTAATGCAAACCCACCTGTTTGTAAAATTATGGACATGGGTAAATATAAATATGATTTACAAAAAAAAGCAAATTTAGCAAAAAAAAAACAAAAAGTAGTTTTACTTAAAGAAATTAAATTAAGACCAGGCACAGATACACATGATTATAATTTCAAGATTAAGAATGCTAAAAAATTTATTACTAAGGGTGATAAAGTCAAATTTACTGTAAAATTTAAAGGTAGAGAGATGCAGCATACAGAGCTTGGTAAGGAGCTGATGAACAAAATAATAGAAGAAACTAAAGATATTGCAAAAGTTGAAAGCAGGCCAAAATTTGAAGGTAGACAAATAGTAATGATCATTCAACCCATCTAAATTTAAGATAATATCACCTTGTAAAGATTAATTATTGCCTATATAAATCGCAAACATTTATGCCAAAATTGAAAACTAAAAGCTCAGCAAAAAAAAGATTTACTTTTACAGCTACGGGTAAAGTCAAAAGACCACAAGCAGGCAAGAGGCATGGAATGATAAAAAGAACTAATTCGCAAATAAGAAAACTTAGAGGCACAACGATTATGTCAAAACAAGACTCAAAGATTGTTAAATCGTATATGCCCTATAATAAATAGGATAAAAAAATGGCACGAACAAAACGAGGTGTTGTAAGCAGGGCAAAACATAAAAAAGTTTTAAAAACTGTTAAAGGCCAACGCGGAAGAAGAAAAAATACTATTCGAATAGCGCGGCAAGCAATGGAAAAAGCTATGCAGTACGCTTATAGAGATAGAAAAGCGAAAAAGAGAGAATTTAGGTCTTTGTGGATACAAAGAATTAATGCAGGTGTAAGAATGGAAGGCTTAACATACGCTAAATTTATTAATGGTTTAGTTAAATCTAAGATTAAGCTTGATAGAAAAGTGTTAGCAGAATTGGCTTATAACAATCCAGAAGTCTTTAAATCCATAGTAAAAAAGGTTCAATCGTCCCTTAACTAATAAGGGTCTTTGATTTAATCTCAACTTAAGATAAAAAATCATAATACCCAATGAGTGATTTAGATAAAATAAACTCTATATTTAACGCAAAGATAGACTCAATAAAATCAAAAGAAGAATTACAAAATCTTAAGACAGTATATTTTGGTAAAAATGGTCAAATAACAAGTCAGTTTAAAAAGTTGGGCTCTTTACCTTCTGATAAAAAAAAAGAATTTGCTTCAGAATTAAATAAATTAAAAGATAATTTATCCAGTCAATTAGGAAAAAAAAATTTAGAAATTGAAACACAAGAAATTAACGAAAAACTAAAAGATGAAAAAATTGACGTTACTTTACCTGCAAGGTCTTTTAGGCAAGGAAAAATTCATCCAGTATCACAAGTGATAGATGAGATATCATCTATATTTTCAGAAATTGGATATTCAGTAGCTGAAGGTCCAGATGTTGAAACAGAATATAATAATTTTACAGCATTGAACACACCAGAAGATCATCCAGCTAGAGACATGCATGATACTTTTTATTTAGAGGAAAATAAAAAAATTTTATTAAGAACACATACTTCACCAGTTCAAATTAGAAGTATGTTAAATGAAAAACCACCTTTTAAAATTATTGTTCCTGGCAGAACATATCGTTGTGATAGTGATCAAACACACGCACCGATGTTTCATCAATTAGAAGGACTGCATATTGACAAGAATATTACAATGAGTCACTTAAAAGGCTGTCTTGATTATTTTATTAAAGAATTTTTTGAGGTCCAAAATATTAAGATGAGATTTCGGCCAAGTCATTTTCCATTTACAGAACCATCAGCTGAAGTAGATATAGGCTATAGATTAGAAAATGGAAAAATAATTATCGGAGAAGGCGATAAATGGCTAGAAATTTTGGGTTGTGGAATGGTGCATCCAAATGTTTTGAAAAATGTCAAAATAAATACAAATAAATATCAAGGTTATGCTTTTGGAATAGGAATTGATCGACTTGCAATGTTAAAATATGGAATTAATGATTTAAGAGCTTTTTTTGAAACCGATTATAGATGGTTAAATCATTTTGGTTTTGATCCTTTAGATGTTCCAACTAATTACAGAGGTCTAAGTAAATGATTATTACAATACCTTGGTTAAAAGAACATTTGCAAACCAAAGCTAACGAAACAAAGATAATCGATCAATTAACAAACATTGGGCTTGAGGTTGAGAGTATTAAAGAAAATTCAGGTGAATTAGGTGATTTTAAAGTCGCAAAAATTTTGAAAGCTGTAAAGCATCCAAATGCAGACAAATTAAAAGTTTGCGATGTATCTTTGGGAAATAATAAAATTATCAAAGTAGTATGTGGAGCCTCAAATGCACGAGACGGCCTGATAACAATCTACGCTCCTCCTGGTGCTATTATACCGAAATCAAAGTTTGAATTAAAAATAGCTAAAATTAGAGGAGTAGAATCTAGAGGAATGCTTTGTTCTGAAAGTGAACTAAATTTATCAGATGAAAGTGAAGGAATTATAGAATTAAGCAACAAAGAAAAAGAAATTGGTAAAAGTTATTTTAAAAACAAATCTGAAAAGACAATAGATATTTCTATTACTCCCAATAGAGCTGATTGCCTAGGTGTAAGAGGAATAGCAAGGGACTTAGCGTCATCAGGACTTGGAAGCCTTTTAAAATTAAAGAAAAAAACTTTAAAACAAAAATTCAATCAGCCAGTAAAGGTATCAATTTCTAAAGAGAAAGCACCAGGATGTCTATCTTTTGGCAGTTGTTATATAAAAAATATTACTAATAAAGAAAGTCCGGAATGGTTAAAAAATAAAATTGTAGCCTTAGGCTTGAAACCAATTTCTGCAGTAGTTGATATTACAAATTATGTAATGTTTGATTTAAATCGACCTCTTCATGCTTACGATGCTGATAAAATAGATAAAGAAATAATTGTTAGAAACTCAAAGGAAGGTGAGAAGTTTGAGGCTCTTGATAATAAAAAATATAACCTTAAAAGCAACATGTGTGTTATTACCGATAAGAGCAGTATCTTAGGTCTTGGAGGAATAATTGGGGGAACAAAAACTTCTACAGCACTAAATACTAAAAATATACTATTAGAGTCTGCTTATTTTTTACCATCATCGATTAGAAAAACAGCTCGTTTATTAACTATAAATACTGATGCAAAATATAGATTTGAGCGAGGAATAGACCCTAATTCTGTACAAGAGGGTTTAGAGGTAGCAGCAGAGTTAATAATTAGAGTTTGTGGAGGAGAAGTAAGTAAATACTCTATAGCAGGTCAAAAAATTAAAAAAAATAAGATTATAGAATTTAATATTGAAAGATTTAAAAATTTAATAGGTATACCAATTTCAATATCTGAAGTGGATAAAATTTTATCATCTCTAGGATTTAAAATAAAAAAAAGTAAAAAAAATTTAAAAGTTGAAATTCCTTCATGGAGACCAGATGTTACACAAGATGTTGATTTAATTGAAGAGTTAATCAGAATTAAAGGATTTGATAAAATTGAATTAATTGAACCCGAAAAAAAACGAACGAAAGAAACTTTAAATAATACACAAAAACTTTTTCATCTTTCACAAAGGTCTTTAGCATCCAAAGGTTATATAGAGGCTATAACTTGGTCGTTCACTGACTCAAACATAGACAAGCAGTTCTCAAGAGGTGAAAATGAACTAAAAATTTATAATCCGATTTCCTCTGATCTTAATGTCTTAAGAAGATCAATATTTTCAAATCTTTCGATCTATTTAAAAAAAAATCAAGACAGAGGTCACGAAGACTTATCATTGTTTGAAATTGGACCTATTTTTTTTGGCAAAACTCCTGGCGAACAACAAATAGTAGTTGGAGGAGTAAAATCAGGTCAAGTAAATAGAAAAAGCTGGACTGATAAAACACGAAACGTTGATGTTTTTGATGTTAAAAGTGATGTTTTAAGAACTCTTGTTGAACTTGGGTTAGATGAAAAAAATCTTTTTGTAAGTGACTTAACTAAAACTAGCTATCATCCTGGTCGATCAGGATCTATTTTTTTAAAATCAGAAAAGGGCCCCCATCTTGCTTATTTTGGAGAATTGCATCCAGCTATTTTAAAAAAATTAGACTTTAAAGATAAAAATATATTTGGATTTGAAATTTTTTTAAAAAACTTACCTCAATCTAATAAAAAGATGCGACAAACAAAGTCACAGTATAAAGTTTCAGATTTTCAAAAATCTGAAAGAGATTTTGCATTTGTCATAGATAAATCTTTTAAAATGGGTTTGTTAGAGAACTTAATAAAAAAAGTGGATGAAGATACTATTAAAAAAGTTATCATATTTGATGTTTATGAGGGAGAAAATATTCCAAAAGAAAAAAAATCAGTTGCTGTTAATGTGGTTTTACAATCTTTTGATAAAACATTAAGTGAAAAAGATTTAGATCAAGTAAGTCAAAAAATAATAGAAACGGTAAGAGAAAAAACTGGTGCAATAATTAGGTCCTAATGTCAGAAATAGATAGAATTCGTAATTTTTCAATAATTGCGCATATAGATCATGGTAAATCTACTATCGCAGATAGAATTATTCATAAATGTGGTGGATTAACTGATAGAGAAATGAAGACACAAGTTCTTGACTCTATGGATATAGAAAGAGAAAGAGGAATTACAATTAAAGCACAAACTGTAAAACTTAAATATAAAGCTCAAGATGGAAATATTTATACTTTAAATATCATTGATACTCCTGGTCATGTTGATTTTGGGTATGAAGTTAGTCGATCATTATCTGCATGTGAAGGATCGTTATTGATTGTTGATAGCACTCAAGGCGTCGAAGCCCAAACTTTAGCAAATGTTTACCAGGCATTAGAAATTAATCACGAAGTTATTCCTATTTTAAACAAAATTGATTTGCCAGCCTCAGATTTAGAAAAAACAAAAAAAGAAATTGAAGATGTTATTGGAATTGACACTTCAAGTGCAATTAGTTGTTCTGGTAAAACAGGTGAAGGCATTGATGAAATATTAGAAGCAATAGTTAAAACACTACCAGCCCCAAAAGGAGTCCAGGAAGGAAAACTTAAATCTCTACTAGTTGATAGTTGGTATGACACTTACCTTGGAGTAGTGATATTAGTCAGAGTAATAGATGGAAAAATTAAAAAAAATATGAAAATTAAATTAATGTCTAATGCTCAAGAATACGTAATTGAAAAAGTAGGTGTATTCACTCCAAAACCAACGGACATAGGGGAACTAAACTCTGGTGAAATAGGTTTTATTATTACTGGAATTAAATCTTTATCAGAGACAAAAGTAGGAGATACAATTTGTGATGCCTCAAATCCAATCGATACGCCATTACCAGGCTTCAAACCTAGTAAGCCA
>Ga0307986_10003337_pt1 | contig 11211 bp, 5 predicted proteins | sample EllFjometageno82_FD_203170 | JGI IMG/M metagenome (GOLD analysis project Ga0307986, IMG submission 203170) | Marine microbial communities from Ellis Fjord, Antarctic Ocean - #82 | ecosystem: Environmental > Aquatic > Marine > Unclassified | place: Southern Ocean | collected 2014-10-09
TACTCTTACTCTTACCCTTAACAAAATTGAAAACTAATATAATCCCTTTTAATACTATACAACTCACATACACACTCACATATACACTCATATACACTCTCTATGTCATCCGCCACCGCCAGAGTCATCCACGCTCTTCATGAATGGACCGAACCCAACACCATCGGGATCTACCCATTTCTTCCTCACGATATCGTCCAGTCCATCACCGAACTCGTCCTTATCCGGGAGCGAGAGGTCTGGTTCGACAAGCGAAACCGTGAGCGCGATATGGAAATATACGGATTGCGCGCCTGTCACAAAGCACGCGACTTCTGCCCGATAGAGGTTTCTGGTCGTCTCTCTGCCCCGATATTCGTCATAGCACGTCAATACCCACAGCTGTGGAACCGCAAAGACAAATCATGGGTCATCCGCATCGTTGCCGACGAACAGTTGTGGATTCCTCCCCCATCATACGATAATGAAGGGCAAATCGACGCCGATGCTCGCGATGGGGGGTATTGGGATATAAGTTCTATATATGATTTAGAAGAATACTAAATAAATTATTAAAGAGCAATAACTCTTTTTTTTAAAAATTGAAAACAATCAACTGGTAATTTAATATAATACCCTCTTATAACATGACAACTAACAAAGCTGCCATCAGTGTCATCCACGCTCTCTACAACATTCGTCTGAAGTCGTCAGTTGGACCTACTTTCCTCCCTTCTGATATTGTTCGTTCTATAACAGAACTGGTTCTCTGTCAAAACAGGGATTCTTGGCAGCAAAAGCGGATTGCTGAACGCAAGCGAGAACTTAATGTCCCTTTAAGTTGGGACAGTTGGCGAACCAATTATCGATACCGAATGTATACTCGCAATAAAATTGGTTGGGCCGTATTTGGGAGATACGACGAAAAGCGCCGTCTTAGTGGTGCAACCGTGAATCCGGACGTTTGGAACCAGTACTGGTGGACGGAGGATCAGGACTTCGGTGATAATCCTCCTGACGATTCGGTGTATTACCAGCACGACTAAATATTATTAATGTAATTACATTAACTTTTTTTCTAATATATATATATTATAATGTCTAGACGCACAAGGTCATCTTCTCGTTCATCTGATATAATAAGAAATATGGATAAAATAAATGCCGATATAGATTTTAGGGAAAAAACCATTAAAATGTTAAATAGTATGAGGGATGATATAATGATGAAACCATATCCCCATTCTTCAAATGATAAAATAAAAGTTGGTAGACTGATAGAAGGAATTTCAAAACATGAAGCACATCTATTTGGTATACAACAGGAGTTAGTTATGTTACAAGGTAAACAGTATTTACATCGTAGAAGAAAAGCGCGAATATCAAAAAAGAAGTCATCCAGAAAGTCTGAAATAGATAAGGCCATATTGAAAATACAGAAGATAGTAAGGGGAAAGCAAGCGAGAGATAAGCTACTTCGCAGTAGTTCTAGTTTAAGTGAAGAACACCTATCCGAAGATAGTTCGTCTAGAGATTCCGGCAATAGAAGAACACATACCCGTAGAGCAAAACATTTACGCGAATATATGGCGCATAATAAACGGGATTACAATAGAGTGGTTAGACAATTAAGAGAAGGTGTTGTATCATTAGAAGGTGACAAGCTGCCTAAACTAAAATATAGAAAGGAATTAGGCGACGGACATTGTTTTTTCTATGCAGTTAGGACTAACTTACATCGTCTAGGTCTATTAAGTAGTCACTATGAACAAAAAGAACCCGTGTTAAGAGAAAGGCTAGTAAAAGAACTGTCAAAATATACTGATAGAGAAAGATATATGGAACATTTAGATAGAGGCTTTTGGGATATAATTAAGGATTATGAAACAAATTATTTTCCTTTAGAAATTGATGGTATAACATCGTGGGATGATTATAAAGAACGTCTATTGGCAGAAGAAGGCACCGAAGCAATGTGGGGTGGGCCATTAGAACTATATTTAGTATCTTTAGCATACAATGTTAATGTATATTTTTTCAAATATAAACCACAGGTTACAGATGCCGAACCTAGTGTTGTTGTTGAAAAAATTGGTAAAAATGTTGGGCTTAAAAAAACAAGAGGTAAAAAAAAATCAGTGTATTTATGGCATCATGATACACCTAGCAATTATGAAAAAGGCGCGGCGCATTGGGCAACGCTAGAACCTATTAAATCAGGTAGTCGTAAAACACAGAAGAAAAAAAGTAGCAGTAGTAGCAGTAGTAGTAGTAGCAAAGGGGCTGCTTTATCAAAAACACCTAAATATAAAAAGAGCGGTCAAACCAAGAAAAAATTAGGAACAAAAGTTAAGAAATATAAAAAGAGCGGTCAAACCAAGAAAAAATTAGGAACAAAAGTTAAGAAATAATTAATTAATTTATTAGCCTTTGAATCAAATCATTTTTCAAACCTTTTTTATCAATTCCCTTTTCTTCACAAAGAGATTCTAATTCTACCTTTTTCATCTTCTTATATTCTTCTTCCATAGGATGGGCAGTATCTTTATATTCTACATTATCTGGATCAAGAAGATATTTAATCAAAACAGTCTTGATACCTTTGCTTACAAGGTGTTTTTCTTTACATAGCTGTCTTATTTCAGCAACAGGCATTCTGAGATACTTTATTTCCGGATTTAGAATATCAAGTGATTCATTAAAGAAATTTTCTACTTCTTTTTCGTTATATGCCAGTTCTAGAATCTGGGATACAGGTACTTGGATTTGATTAGTAATATAGAATGCATAATCTATCTTAAGTTTCTGTTCTGTAATATAATCAGGATGTTCTATATGGTCGCCTTGTAGAAAAGATTTCTTATCTAGTTTTGCCTGTTTAATTGCTTCATCTGATTCAATATAGGCGTAGGGAATACGGTCATTACTAGCCGGTTTATTACCGGGGTCACGTTCACCCATTCGGTCTGCAAGCACTTTATGGGCAATACCGAGAGGGTTTTTATAATGTCCGCGTAGTGTTTTAGATACAATAAACATATTCATATCAAAATCACCAGCAGCAATACGTAGCAATTCTTTCTTTAACCAGATGACAGCATTGACAACACTCTTTTCTTTCATAATAATCTCAACAATATTACCAAAGATATACTTGACAATAGGGGCGTTATCACGGCGTTTAGTTACAAGACCCATGCTTGTTCTAGAAAACTTATTTGTATCAAATTCATATTTATCTCCGGTATAACGTTTCTTTGTTATCTGAATAAATGGCCAGAATGTTTTTTCATATTCTAAATGCTGTGGTTTATCATATACTTCTTTAGATAGGAATACCTTATCAGCGGCGTCCGCGGTTTCTATACAAGCAGTAAGTAACTCTTTATCTTTTAGACCTTTACCTGCGTATTTAGAATCTGGATGATTATGAACCCAATCCGTAAAATCAACAAAGATAGAATCTGTATCTCCATAAACAACATTACAACCAGGAAATTCTTTTTCAACAACTTCTTTCGCTGTAATAATATGTTCCCGCCCCGTTGCAGTGGTGCAGGCAGCAATATCCTGTAAATATATTTGGCTGGTTCTGGCACCAATTTGGCCATAAGTAGAGTTAGCTGTCAACTTATAAGCCAATTGCTCGCCATCAAGAATCTTCTTTCTTTCTGGGTCAGTTTCAGCCTTTAATATTTTTTTGGTCGCCTTTCTTTGCGCTAGAAGAGTGCTGACTACATAAGGTATAATACCTTGTCTGTGCTTATTCTTAATGAACCAACACGTAACTGTGGGTTTTGTTGGATGAATATACTTCCGCCACATCTTTTTCTCATATTTAAACTGATAATTATCATATTCTATTCTGGTTGTCTCAAACTCTTTAGACACACCATTAAATGAAAACGTTAGTTTTGAAAACTTTTTCGTCTTACTTTCTAGTTTATAAACAGATGAATTTTTCCACAACATTCTTTCAGTAATTAATGTTTCATGTGACAGATTACGTTCTATCATAGAACTGGGATACAAAGACGCAAAATCAAGAACACTAATAGGACGGTCAGTATAGATACCACCACCACCTTTACCCGGTCCACTGGGTTCTAGAACAATAGCCCCTTCAAAAGCAGGCCGTTCAGTTCCCTCTTCTATGTCGTCGTCGTCGCTAAACTTATTATGTTTGGTTTCGATAAGTGTTCCAACATTTTCAGGAATATTGCTGGATGTTTTGACAACTAGTGAAAAGATTTTAACTCCTTGTCCCCTCAAGTAAATAAATGAAGTAGGAACGTAACATACATTACCCATAGATACATTACGACTTACAGTATCAAATCTATTTATCAAATGCAAACAAAGTTCGCAATCTTGAATACAATATTTAGCGATTTCAGCGCGTTCTTTAGAACCCTGTTTTTGTTTTGCGAAAATATCTTGAGGGGAAATATCATCTTTAGCTTCGCACCATTTATAATTAGTTCCGTCTTCCATAATAAATTCACCGTCTATTAAGAGGAACTTTTGTTTATAATTTATATTAATAATTCTAAACTTCTGACCATTATTATAATACTGTTCACCAATAGTATTAAATCCAATTAACTTAATATATTTCCCCTTTTTAAGTGTTCCAAAACTATCGGTCCATATAAAGTATTTCTTCTTTTGTTGAGATTTCTTAGAACGAATAATCTTTCCACGCATAAATTCAGCCGCAACATTGTCCAGTTTATAACTGCCCAAATTATACTCTTTCTGAACTTCTTTTTGTAAATCAAATAGAACTCTACCCCGCATCGTGATATAATACAATGAATTATCACCAAGTGCAGACGATGATAATTCCTTATGTGTTAGTTGACACTCATCCGTTTCTTCTGTTTTTAGTAAACTCATTTCATAAAATTCTGGGTCATCGTGTATATCCAATTCTTTTGCTCTATCATAGACATACTTAAAATCAAAACCAAATATGTTATATCCAGTTATGAATTGTGGATTCATCTCCTTAATAAGTTTAGCCCATTCTTTCAAAACCTGGGCTTCAGTTTTGCAAACAATAGGTTTGTCTGCGCCTTCTACATCATCACAAGTGCCAAGAGTAATAATAGTTCTTTTCATATTTTCTATTTTATCACCTTGTCTATAGAATACTGTCCCTATTTGGATAATAGGGTCACCTTCCACCTTGACGTCCAACTTCTCGAAACCGATAGATACCTCCTCAATCTTCGGAAATTTATTACTTATCCAGTGTGGTAAATCACCAAACTTTTTGTATTTATTATAATAGTATCTAGTCGGTTGATTCTCTTCTTTATCTAACCCCCATTTAATTATATTATATCCAACAAGTTTACTAATAATTTCTTCCTTTTGCTGTCCTTTAAGTTCTTCAAACATAGATAGATACTCTTCTTTTTCATTTAAGGTATCTTCAACAATAGTTCTTATTTCTTCTTTCGTCGGCTTCTTATTTTCTTTTGTAAATACTTCTGAAATGTTATGTTCTATTCTGGAACCAAATTCATAGGGGTCGTCCACAAAACCGAGATGTAAAAGATTCACAATATAATTAACCTTGTCTTCATCTGTATCAAAATAGTGAACAATGACCTTCTTACTTTCATTAAGCAATCTCTTTCTATTATATTCTGCGTGTGTATCACACACTAGTTTTCGCATATCTTTTTTGGCAAGAGGAAAGTCGCCATGACTACTATCACACTCTATATCATAACTAGCTATCAACATAGGTGCATTCTTTACAGAATCAATTGCCTTAATATCATCCCATTCCAAACAATATTCATGGTCTGTATCAAATGCCTTGAAATCCGGTTCAACCATTTCGTCGGTATCCAATTCTACAAATCCAGATGGTTTAATATCTTTTAAATGAAAGAATCGTAACATAGGATCTAGTGTGCTTTCGTATAGTTTAATATCTTTCAGTTCCGGGTGTTCATCGACCATTTTTTTAATGGTTCTAGCATAAGTTCTTGATGCATTTTGCGTTCTAAATGTAAGTTTCATAAACTTGTATTTCATATTATCGGTAAATCCTTCAAACTTACACTTATGTTCTAATGTAATACCCGTAATCTCTTTGGCAATATAATGTTTAATACTTAATTCTTCTATTATTTCATTACCCTTCTTCGTTTTATATTTATATTTTTTGACTGCTTGGATAAACTTTTTACATGATTTTTCACTCCATTTATCTGGAATACTCGCGTAAAAGAATGGTTCAAATCCAGTAACCTTTATGGCAACAGATTGCTTATCAAGTGATAGTCCCATACCATAGATAGTATAGGCCTTTGTATAGTTTTCACCTTTTTCGTCCTTTGCATACCAATCGATTAATTGATAAGTTTCCATAGATAGTTGTATATTATTGTCTATAAATAATTTTTCAATTTTTTATCTAATTAATTAATAAGATGTTAAAAGACTTTATCTTTTTCTTTAGTGGACTTGTAGTTCTATTTATAGTTATCAATAGTTATCATCAGATAAAAGGAGATATGGTGTATATTAAAAATAGTGGACGCTCTTTTTTAGTTAGAAACATAGAAGATAAAGGTGATAATATTAGCAAAGAAAAAGCTGCTGAAAAACTTAATATGGTTCTTGTAAATTTGGTAAAAATAAAAAATCATATGGTTAAAAACTATCCCGAACATCCTGATACTAAGCGAATGTATAGAAACTTCAGTGCGGATAGTATATCAGAAAGTTTACCAGAAAGTGAATATACCTCTTATTCTTTGAACAAAGGTGAAAAAATAGCCATGTGTATAAGAAATAAAAGTAACCATCAATTTATTGATGATAATACTATTATGTTCGTTGCAATTCACGAACTTGCGCATGTAATGACTGAATCTATCGGTCACAAAAAAGAATTCTGGGACAATATGACAATTCTCTTATGTGAAGCTAAAAAAATAGGCGCTTATAAACTAAATGACTATAGTGCTTCAGTCCCATACTGCGGTACCACCATAACAAGCACACCACTTAAATGTGACGTAAACAAAAAAAATGATTGTGACGCAAAATGTAAACAATTATTAGAAGATTTTAAAAAAGAACAGTAACTAAATAATCTTATTTTCTCATATATAATAAATGGACCTAATAGATTTATTATTAGATACAAAAAGATATCGCATTTTTTTTAATAATATGGAATTATCTGATTTATCTAAAATTATCTTTGAAGATGATACACTAGAATCTATATTCGGAAAGTTATTAATAGTTTTAAAAAGCCTATCATATGAATCACTAAATGAACTACATATCAACAATGTATGTATGTTGTATAAAACTAATGAATCTTCTTACGATTTAATGGGTGTTTATCGTAAACTACCATTTCCACTAAATTATTTGGAAAATCCGGTTAATGATAATTATGACCCAACAATTCTTAACCGAATTCATCAAGTAAATCATACACCAGAAGATGAAAGAAAAAAAATATTAGATGACTACAATATATTTGATAATGTTATAAAAATGTATGACATTAGATATTTACTTGAAAATAAGAGTCTAAACTTAGACGGTGGTAACCAAAGGGACATGAATGGATATATTAAAAAGTATTGGCCATTTATAGAAAATGAATCAGTTAAAGAAATAAATAGTGCTGCTGTTACAAATAAACATAAGCAATATGTAGATAAGGAAATAAGAAGACAAGTTGATGAATTAAATGACCAACTGCAAATAAATGAAGATAAAGAAAAAATTAGAAAAATGGTTCAACTACTAAAACAAATGGAGGAATTAAGCGATAAAAAAGAAATACATGAGCTTAAGAATAAAATTAAGAAAGAAGAATTTAAAACATTACCACAAAATTTTATGTTTTATCATTTATGTATACAGAAAGATTTGAGTAAAATTATAGATATAAAATTATTATTTAATAATTTGTCACTAAACCACGATATTCCGGTTTCTATACTTAATCTAGAAAACTATAGTGATTCAAGATTTAAAATATTCAAGGATTCTACAGAAGAATTAACTTTACAACAATTTAAACAATGGAAGTCTGGTATAGTATTAGTTCCGCACTTATTTGAAACAGCTTCCTATTATAATCGTAAAATAAATTGTGTGACCTTTTGTGTGAATGTATCTAATGGACTAAGTAAATCAAAAAAATATGCTGTAGTTAATATATCTTCTGATGGTCTTCTTGAAATGATAACTGAAAAAAGTACTATGAATTCAGTTTCATTAAATAAAGACACGGACACAAATATTAACTTCAACACTATTATAGATAAAGTTAATAAAATTCTTGATAAATGTAATTACTATAATAGTGACATATCTAATTTTGATACCGATTTTTTAAAGGATAAAGACTCTAATACTAAAATAAAAGAACTTGGTGGTAAAATAGTTTATAATGTTGATGTATCCTGCGACCAAGAACGAGAACATTTCGATACATTGATGGAAAAGAAAAAGAATCAGTATAAATCATTCATAAGAATTAGAGAAGAAGATATTCCTGAAAAAAGAAAGAAAGACAGAGAAACATTATATTCAACCGGACATACATTTGTTTATAAGAAAATAAGTGAATATACAAAACTAGATAGTGTAGAAGCTATGATAATGCCATTTATTATTAATATTTATAGTCATGATCAACAAGCGTCTGTTATACGATATGTGTTAAAAGCATTATACAATGATGATGAAAAATTTACAAATGAAGCTAGAAAATTAGTTGAAAATACCGTTAATAATTATAATGCTAATAATAGTATCAAAAGAAAAAGAATAGAACGAGGAGTTTCTTGTCGTATAGAAGATGTTGGTAGACAAATACATTTTTATTTTGATTCTATCAAAAACTTTAATGAACTACAGAGATTAACACAATTTGTAACTATAATGATAAATAAAACTATTAACAATGATGATTTACATAAAAAATTTAAAGGGAAATTAATTAAAAAAAGCTCCAGCCCTAAAGACGAAGACGAAGACGAAGAATCAAGTAGAAGATCAACTATATCTGAAGCGTATGCAAAAGTCGAATCAGAATCTGCTTTAGAAGAAGACGGGGACGGGGACGAGGACGAGGCCGGGGACGAGGCCGGGGACGAAGAAGAAGACTCGTCATCAGAAGATAGTTCATCTTCTTCCGTAGTATCTGTTGGTGGTGGTAAAATATTACTGAAGCAATATCATACTAAATTGATTGAAGAACATGATGAAAATTTAATTGGATGGGATGGACAAACTGCTAAGGGTGGTATAAGTGCTTATTCTATTCAATGTCCAGCATATAAAACTCGGAATAGACAGCCATACATTATACCAGATATTGAAGAGGTTGAAAGAATCAAAAACTTATGGAGCAATAAAGAATTTGGATTTAATATTGATAACGCTTTTGGTGAAAATTATAGTGACTCTAAAATGTTTAGAAATTCGCAAGTGCCGGATGATGGAAAAGAATATATTAGATGGATTAAAGCAACTTCTGGTCATCCTGATCAAATAGCTTTTTATATATGTAATAGATATTGGTGCGTTAATTGTAAAACACCTATTCCCGGTCAACATTTTTTACAATATAAAACATATTCAGACAGAAAGAAAAATGCCCAATGTCCTTTTTGTGAATGTGGATATTTTGGAGCAAAAGATGATGGAAAAGTAAAAGAATTAGTACCACAAAGACACGGAACTATATTAGAAAGGGTTGAAGAATATTGGTCTCAAGGTAAGGGTAAAATAGAATCAGAAGCGGGTCATAAGTTGCCCGGTGATGATATTAAATATTTACCAGGATATTTAAAACCACATCCTGTCTTGAAAAGTAAACATACTATAATAAAAGGATTGGAAGACTATTATGGTAGAGTTCCGTGTTGTTATAAAACAAAACAATACAAAGATAATGACCCAGACTCTGCTAAGAAAGATAGGCATATGGGAAAAGATTTAAAAATTACTGTTACAACATGGAATAAAATATTACATCAGGGTGAAATTGGCGCTATAAATCCAGATATTAATAAAATAATTAATGAAGATGATGAATTCACATTAGGTAGATATGGTGTTGAACAAGATGATAATGGAAATAAGAATGGTTTATTAAATTCTCTATCTATAATTTATTTTAATGATATTAATAAATCCTATACAGACCTTATAGATGCATTAGAATTACATAAAAAAGACTTGAGATTTTTCTGTAAAGCAAATAATGGGGATTTAATTTCCAAGTTTAAAACTCCGTATGATAAACTATCTGATACTGAAATAAATGATATTATTGATTGGCTTGGTCCTGTATTGTTATGTTCTTCGGATTTTAAAAAATTTTATAAATTTAAAAAAGTTGTAACAATAGAAAAATTCTTTGATATCTTTAAAAAAGAAAAAGAAAGCATTAAACAATGGTTAAAGGAAAATAGTATTAAAAAATTTTATTTGTGTTCACAAAGCTTACAACAAACTATATTAATAAAGTTATTAGACTTTGAAAAAGAAGAAGAAGAACTTGAAAAACTTAAAAAACTTAAAGAACTTAAAAAACTTAAAAAACTTAAAGAACTTCATAAAGAAGAAATTATCAAATGGATTTATGAATTATATTTATGTTCGCAGAATTTTAAAAAATTTTATAAATTAAAATCGGTTGTAACAAAAGATAATTTCTTTGATATATTAAAAAATGAACCTGAATTTAGAGTTTTATGTAATATCTACACTGCATATAGTGAATTTCTTAAAAAAATACATACATTAGACTATGACAATGTTTTACCAGTTATTCAAGAACTTGAACACAACCAAGCGGTAACAAAAAAACCGGATAAAACAAAAAACTGGGATGACCGGGAAAAAATTAAGGAAGAACGCTACATATGCCTATTTGAAATAAAATCTGATGAATCTAAAGGTGTTCAAAAACCAAAAATTAATATAGTTTATCCAGCCAGATACTATAAAGATTTACCTTCAAACATGTCTATGTCTTATCTTGTAAAAACAAATCAAACATATACGCCTTTAATAAATACAGATACAAAACCACCAACGCCTATCATAAAATTAAATAAAAAATTAGTTGACTGGTGTTTTAGGGAACATAACAAAGATACACTTGGAACAGCAACTTTACCGGTAATAAATTATGATACACTTAATAATATTCCAAAATTAGTGAAT
>Ga0307986_10003339_pt1 | contig 11209 bp, 13 predicted proteins | sample EllFjometageno82_FD_203170 | JGI IMG/M metagenome (GOLD analysis project Ga0307986, IMG submission 203170) | Marine microbial communities from Ellis Fjord, Antarctic Ocean - #82 | ecosystem: Environmental > Aquatic > Marine > Unclassified | place: Southern Ocean | collected 2014-10-09
CCTTTTTGATTTAATCCACCTTCAGGATTCTTACCTTCTTTTCTAGTCCAAGTTGCTTTAGACATTACGCAAAACTCCTATACTTTTTTACTTTATTTGCTATAGTCTTTGGTTGTTTTACAAATTGTTTTCCTGCTGCTGTACCTCTTCTTTTAGCAGCTGTTGTAGCAGCGTACTCAGAAGAAGATAAAGACTTAATTGCTTTTGCAGGTAAGTATCTCTCTCCTGTTTTACTTGAAGGTTTACCAGACTTAGTTCTCCACTTCTGTCTACCCCAAGCCTGTAAACTTTTTTGGGATTTAGCTAATACCATTATGATGTATAGCCTCCACCAGATGCTTTATATTTTTTAGCTAATAGTTGTGCTTTTCTTGCAGACCATTTTCCAGCAGCTGTACCTTGGGTTGCTGAGTTCTTAACTTGATTAAACATTTTCTTTCTCATTGTAGGTTTTGTATAGTTACCTGCTTTATTCACTGTCATTTTTACTCCTCTAAATAATCCATTGTGTATATTCTTTACCATCGTAAAGTAATGCTTCTTTTCTATTCTCGTCTTTATTGTATGAGCAATGCACCCATCCACTTGAGGGGTCGTTAGGGGTATAAAATTCTAGTATCAATTGATCAAATACTAGGTTGTTCTTGATGTACTTTGCTAGAGATTTGTTATCTAAACCAATCATTTCAAAATCAGCTGCTTGTCCTTTAGCATGTTGACTGGTAGTCTTGCTACCAATAGCTACACATAATTCTTCTGATCTATAACCAGAGGTAATTACCATAGGCTTACCAAAGTTTCTACGTGTAGGCTCTAGTATTTGTGTACATAATTCTGTTAAATTTTCTATATGCTCAAGAGTAGGTTTATTATCTATACCTTTTCTCTCAGCAGTTTGAGATTTTGTTAGTTCTGATAAACTAAAGTGTCCACTAAGTTGCATTAGTTTGATAGGGGGTTAATATTTTTAACTCTTATCTCTTCCATTTGCACCTTTAATAATTCTATTTCTTTTTCTAAAACTTTAATGTCTGTTTTGCTGTGTGAGTGTGATGTATTATGTGAGTGAGTTGTGTCTGCATTTTCTAATGCTTTAACTTTTTGTTCTAGAACTGCAACTATAGATAAATCTACTGTTTTAGATGCGTTAGTTAGTGCATCAAGCTTAGTCATAACCTCACCATACTTAACAAACCCACCACCAATAGCAACAATTGCTGCAACTAATGCGGCTATGCCTGCTAGTTGATCCTTTATATTAAATTTTTTATCCACGTTTTAACTCCTCTAATTCAATTAGTAACCTTTGCTTTCTGTTATCTAACATCTCTAGTTGTCTTGTCTTTATACCTATGATGTCATCCTTAATATAATTTGCTAAACTTATATCAGCATATATTTGTCTATCATCCATTATATCTAATTGATTTGCATAGATAGTTTTAGGTTTGTAAAATTCTACACCCTCATATGAAGCTAGGGATAACTGTTCTCCAATCATAACATCCATCTTAATAATATTTTTAAGTTGTAAATTCTTTGCAGAGTCTTTTACTTTCTTATCAATTTTTGCCATGACCTTCTCCAGTTTTGTGTTAATAGTTTTCTTTGATTCCTCTTTCTTCTCTTTAATTTTTTCTTTTGTCATAGTAGTGGGTGCCTTAGCAGTTTTATTATTAGGTTCTTCCTTCTTCTCTGGTTCTTTATTACTTTTTGCTACACTAGTAGGCTCTTCTTTAATAGCTTCTTCTTTAGCTTCCTCTTGCTTGGCTTCTTTGATAACTTCTGCAATAACTTCTTTCTTTAATGTTTCAACAGCTTTAGTTTTGTTCATAGTTTGAACTACTTCTTGTACTTTAATTACTTCTTTAACAGATGCTGCTTTAGATGTTGTAACTATAATCTCAAAATTCTCTGTAAGTTCTACACTAATTACTTTACCACCTGTTTCTAGATTTAATTTCTCACTAATACTTTCTTCAAGTCCAGATACTACATTCCATAATTCACCCTCTGTAAGATTTGCTGTACCTAAACCTTCATTCATATCTTTTATTTCTTGTGCTGATAAAGGTTCGTAATCATCAGTGGGGAAATCTAGAGCTAACTCTGCCCCTAATAAATTTGGTCCAAGTAAGGATGTTGATGTACTTTGTGAGCCATCTACTCCTGTCCAAGACCACTCATATTTATTAGCATGTACCCCATTGTAGTGTAGGCTATCATCCCATACTATCTCATTAGCATTATAACCAGAATCAGTTGTTCTTATTTGAGTAGAAGTGGCTAGTACATTATCGTTTGTATCTAAAACTTTCATTACTAAAGTATAAGAATCCACAGCACCAGTAGCATTGCCACAAGTATATTGTGATGCGTTATGTTCACAACTTTGAACTGCAATAGAACTGCTTAAGTTTATTCCACCATTAAGTTTTATTTGGGTTGAAGTATGGGTAACACCATCGGGATTACTTGTTCCTTCTATACCTACTAAAGAACCTGATGCTGTCACTGTCATATCGTGTGATGCTTCTAATTCCCCATTGTATGCTGAACCACATGAACTATTAACTTGTGTTTCACAAGTAATAGTAAATCCATTATGTGTTGAATTATTAGTTAATGTACCAGTTGAACCAGATTGTACTCCATCTAAACTAGAATTACTTAAGCTTGATGTAGTGGTATTAGCATTAGGTAATATGTTTGTAGTAAAAGCTGTATCATTTTCTTCTGTAAGTCCTACTGAACTAGAGAGTACACTTAGACTATAGTAAAGTAAGATACCCAATATTAAAAGTATTACCCATTTCATTTAGCTATTTTATCCATATGATAGTAAATTCTTCCTACAATTTTTTCAAATCCCATTAATTCTGCTTGAATCATATAAACTAAAGTTTGTAATTCTATTAAAGTAATGAGTACCCAAGTTGAGAGTCCTAATAATATTGTCCCTAATACTCCTATTAATAGAGTATTATGTTTCCTTTTCATTTTTCTTTCTCATATAATGCTTAGAAGGTTCATAGTCCCATCTCTTACCATGATGTCCCCTTATATCAGCGTACTTCATTCTTAACTTTACAATTAATTTTCTTAAAGATCTTGTCACTTCTTTTTACTCTTACACTTACAACGAGGTGCAAATAAAAAGTTATTAATTTTATCGAATAGAGTATCAATAACTCCACATGCTTTTAGTATATACTTATCTATCATTAGGTTTTAGTTTCTCTATTTTAATTTTCTTATCCATTTTCTCTAATTCTTTTGTCATCTTAGCTTCTGCTTTAAGTCTAGCTTTCTCTAATTTCTTTTCTTCTTTTTCTCTAGCTGTCATACGTTTAACATATATATTATAGTCTGGTCTTTCATGTTTATATTTAGACCATAAAGCCATAGCTTCCTTACCTATCTTACCATCTATGGGACAAACTGTACCTGCTTGAATCATTGCTTCAAATACCCTTTCATCCTGACAAAGTATTGCAACAGCTGCTACTCTCATACCAAAGTCATTAAGTATTCTTGATAGTTTTAATCTTTCACAATTCTTATCTATAAAATGTTTACCACCACTTATACCCAAACCAAATGTTTGAACACCAATTGATGCACCTGTGCTACATACATCCTGTGTCATAGAATTATATGAGGGAGCCGAAGCTGTTGGTGGTGCCGATTTTATATTAGATGTAGAACTGTTTGTGCTGGTAGTTGATGATGTACTTCCTGATTCATAAGTAGTTGCACCCCCAGTATACCCACCTTCAATAGCAGTATTACTACCACTAGTATTAGTCTGTGTTGCAGCACTGTGTGCAGGGCTTACAAAGAATGTAAATAAACCCAGAAGAATAATAAGTATTCCTGTAAAGTAATAATTCATTTTCGTTACCTCTATCATTTTAAATTTCTTGTTTAGCTTCTTGTTTATTACACATAAATCTTGTGTATGCACCATATTCATTAACAAACTCTTTATCTAATTTCTTCATAGTAGTTATTGAATTCCCATAACCATACATTGCACATTCGTAATGATCTTTAAATTCTATTATATCTGTCTGTATTTGTCTGCAGTCATTACCAGCAACTGTACTACATAGCCACATGATTATTGCATATTCCATTTACTATTTTTTATATCCTAATCCTGTCTTTCTATTACTATATAATTTTTGCCATGACCAAGAACTTAACTTACTTGAGTAATGGTATATATATAATACTATATTTTTTAGACAGAAGTGTTTCACTTCTTAGTACCTTTAAATATTTGTGTACCTTTAATACCATAGATACTTGCAACAACAAGAATCCATAAGTTAGTAAACCAACCTGGGAGATTAGCAAACTTATCAAAGAACATATCTACCTTAACCATAATGTTAGGGTCTGAACTCCATACTGAATATGCTAAAATTGCTATTGGTAAAGTTAGAATTATCAAAACGAACTCATCTTTCCAGTCTGATTGTCTAGCTTCTAGTAGCTTACCACTGTACTCTATCTCACCAGCAGCCATCTTCTCCGCATGTGTTGCTTGAGCATTAGCCATCATCATCTTAGTCTCTTGTTTCTTTTTGTATATATGACTACCAGCTTTTACTGCTAATTTTATTGCACTAAACCACATATTAAAATACTATTGCACCTAGTACAAAACCTATAGCTGCACTAATAACACAGTGGCTATTATCTAGCCAAAGTTTTTCTATGCTACTTCCGTGATAGTATTTTTGTTTTAATTTCATTATCATATTTTTATCCTTATATCTTAGTTATTAAAAAAATTATAGATACCACCTAATGCACTTGCAAGTATAATGAGTACCCATATTGCTCCTTTACCTTTATTAATATCTGCTCTTAAATTTTTAGTTTCACTTCTAAGTTCTTTTATTTCTCTTACTAAGAAATCTATTTTAACTTCTGTTGCAGATTTTTTAGGCATTAGTTACCATAGTATGTATATTTCCTTTTTAATATATCATTTACAATTTTGTCAATACGAGTATTGCCTTGTAAACTTTTAGTTCGTTTTGTAAGTCTGCTTATAAAGTCACTGTCCATTAATTGTACCCTATTAGTAAGTTTAGTATCTATTTGTTCTGTTGTTAATCCATATCCTTGTAATTGGCTATATATCCATAAAGGTACATATCCTTCTTTACCTAAATGTTGTGCACCTGCAGTTATTATACTATCTGTATTAACTTGTAGATCACTTTTAATTTTAGTAGTAGTATAAACTAATTTTAATAATTCTCTTTCTCTTAAAGAATAAGAAGATAAAGTTCTAGCTCTCCAATCAGCAGCTGTTCTAAATAATTCTCCTCTACCCTTTTTAAATACATCTCTTACTGGACCATACTGTGTATATTTGTATGCATTTTTATTCTCTTTAGTTAAGTCCCACTCTCTCCAATATGCATAAGGTTGTGGTATACCCATATAATATTTCTCAACAATAGCATGCATTGAAGTCGGTACTGAATCTTGTAAGAACATAACCCATGCATCTCTTTTTTCAAATGGGCTATTACTTGTAAGTGCTTTTGTTAATGCATTAAATCCTGTAGGTATTACACCTCTACCTTTTGTAATTTGTTTAGGTGTTAATCCCCAATAGTTTAATGAAGGTACACTAATTAAATCTGTTACACTAACTCCTGGTGCAGCTAACGTAGCTGTTAAATCAATCCCTAGGGCAGCAGATGGTATACCATATTTTACAAACTCAGGATAGTTACTTGTCATAACTGTCTCTGTAATAGATGGTAAAGGTTTACCTGTAAGTTTTTGAACTACAGGTGATAATGTATTTAATAAATCATCAGCAGTTTTCATACCAATAGTACCAAAGATACCTGCAGCAAATATCATTTGCCCAAGGAATCCCACTAATCCTTCACTACCTTTCCCTTGTTTTGCTTTTGTAGCATACTCAACTAATTGTGCTAGGTAATTATGTTGGAATGTTTTAAATAAACCAAAGGGTTTACCAGCAGTTCCTAATCCTTTTGCTCCATATATACCAGGTTGTTCTAAGTAAGTATATTCAACCATGTACATATCAGCCAATTTTGCAGCCTGTTGCTGTGCATCAATCTTACCTTTACCTGCACTTCTAGCAAAATTATAAAACATTGTAAATGCATTAAGACGACTTGTCTGCTCTACTTTTGCAGCTAAGTTCTGGAATGTAATACTTTTCCAAAGTTTTTCAAAATCAAATACTTTTTTACCTAAGAAAGGTTTGTCTAATTCTTTTCTACCAAACATACCTTCTACTCTAGTCATAGCTTCATTCATAAACTTTGCTTCTATAACTCCAACTCGCATTGCATATGCATGTGCTTCAGCCATTTCTTTACTAGGCAATACTACATCATATATAGATCTAAGCATTGACATAGCAACCTTACCCTTACTCATACCACTGTATTTCATATCAAGTAGTTTAGGGAATATCATGTGATAAGGTTGGATAGCAGAGGCAGTTAAGTATCTCATTTGCCCAAATAATAATTTATTTACAAGGGTAACTTTATTCATTGTGCCGAAGGTATTAGCCATACCAGATTCACCAATCCACTTTCTACCTATCTGACTTACTGCTTGAGATATCTTACCATCTTGCAATTCACCATATATATTTCTTTTTTGTACATCACCATATTTTATAGCATTAGGTGAGTCTTTTTTTAATGTTGTAATTCTTAATGTACCATCTTCTTTAGGTACAACTATTTTTTTATTCTCAAAATCATTTAACCATTTATTTGTTTTATGTCTTGATGCTGATCTAACTGCACCTGTAATATATAATGTCATGGCAGCCTCAAAGTCTTTAGCCATTTTAGTATTAATATTCTTTTCTAGTAACGCCTTACCTGATCCACCTAGAAACTTTTTCTTAGTCTGACTAAACCAATAATTCTGTGCTGCAAGTCTACTTCCTAAATAACCATCTACATCTACTCTCTTTAAAGTAAATTTACCAAAGCCTTTTTCCACTCTGTTTTCCATCATGAACTCTTCAAGTTTTTCTAGTAACTCAGGTTGTCCTTTTATGTTTGGACTTTTAAATAATTCCATAAATGCATCTGCTTCAGTTGCTCCTGCAATATCTTTACTTTTTATAACAGGTTCTGGAAATTTATATAGTGGTACTGTCTTACCTTTTTTAGTTGTAAAGGTTTGTTTACCATATTGATCTATTAAGTAATTCCTAGCTGCATCTGCCTGTAGTTTATTACCTACACCAAGTGCTGTAGAGGAATCAGAACCATACTTACCAGTAACAGGATTGTACCTAAGTGCCCATACTCTAAATCCACCAGAGAATACTCTGGGAAAGTGATTGGGAGATTCTTCTACAATTCTACCTTCACCCTCTTTAACATTCTTTAAAACTGATTCATTATATATTCTAACTGCTGCTCTATCTGCATCTCTAAGCTTTAAATAAATTCTAATTTGTGTATCATTTAAACCTTCTGCTCTTAGATCTTTTTCAGTTGCTTCATATTTAAATTCGTTTTCTACTTTGCCTTGAACATTCTCTAACTCACGCATTTTAAAATACATAAGATCATTATATGTTCCTTTAACACCATTAGGTAATAGTCTAATATCTACTGTATTACCATGTATATCTATAGTCTCACCTTCTTTTCTAAGTTTATAAAAATCTACATTATCAAATATTGTAGTAAAAGTTTTTCTACTATTATACTCTTCCTTATTAGATGCTGCTTCTCTTTTTTTCTTTAACCATATTCTAGCATTAGCCTCTACAATATCTGCAGCTTGTTTAGGTTCTTTTGCTGATAGTACTTGAAATTCTGTTAATCCTGCATTAATATCTTTAACTGAAGCATGTCCAAATATTTTTAACATGTCACCAGAGTCTTGTAATCTTACTCTATAAGATGTAAAATCCTCACCTTCTTGTCTACCAGGTAAAAACTTTCTATTTAAAATAATTTTAGGATCAAATAAAATTGTATTGATAGTAATATTATCTTCTATAAATTGTGAATGAAACTTCTCATTCATATATCTAAACACTGGGTTATTAACAAACTTAGGAGGCAGTATAGCTGTTGCTAAGTTAAGCGTACCATCCATTGCTTTATCTAAAAATCCAGCTTCCATATCAGGATTCTTTAATCTGCCATCTGGACCATATTGATCAACTAAAAACTGTGAAGTTTTTCTAGGATCATTCATATCTCTAACAGCTTCATTATATTGTTCACCTGTCATCAATACTTTACCTTGACCAGTTATCCATTGAGCATCATCATTAACTTGCTTCTCAAGTTTTTGTAAGTCAACTTCACTTAAACCTTTTTCTTTTAAAGCTTCAGGTATCTCACTTGGTTCTTTACCTTTTTGTACAAGTTTATTATTTTCTTCTACAACTTTCTGTGCTTCTTTAGCTTCTTTTAATCTTTGAGAGTTTTCAATATATCTTAGATTAAGTTCTAAAAATTCATTAGCAGCTTCACCTCTTATCTCAGTTACCTTTTGTATATCTGGTAAGTCACTTTCAGTTTTATCACCCATTACTTTTTTGTAATTTTTAGATGATTGTGCTTCTTGTACTAGGTCTACTTTTAACCCACCTGCTTTTGGTCCAAGATATCCAAGTGCTCCCCATACTGTAGCTGCTGCAAATCTATCTTCTATATTTGCCTGATTGCCTGCAGTTAAAAATCCAAATCCACCTAGTGTTGCCATTCTGGGAGTGATTCCTAATTTATTTGCAAACTGTAATACTTTACCAGTACCATAACCATAAGCTGCTGCTTTACCTAATTCAAAGGCACTACCTTCATCTATCTCTCTAGCAACATCTGTTACTGCTAGACCTAAAGGTAATGATCTTTTAGCTGCAAACTGTCCTACTTTACCTAAAGTCCCTAAAGCTTTTAATCCACGTATTGCTGGTATATATGATGCTACAGCTATAGGTGCTGCCGCAAATCCTGCTAACGTTTTATATAAATATCCTTCAGGTGCTGTAAATCCCATCTCTTCTGGATCTGTAGATTTTGCAATACTTTTTAAATAGCTTTCAGCATGATCAAACATACTATCTTCAGTAGGTTCTTTACCTAATACTGTTCTTGACCAATCATAGAATCTATCCATACCACCAGGGATACTACCAAGTAATTCCATAAAACCACTAAAACTTCCCCAGCCTCCATAACCTATAGCATTGCCTATACTTTGTGCATGCTTTTCTTTTCTAGGTATAATCTCTGGGTCTATTTCTTGTGGTGGAGTATTCCATAAATCAAACTTAAATGCATTACCTTCATTAAGCATATTTACAGTTTTAGGATTTAAATCAAATCCACCTGTGTATAACTGCTTTAAATTAGGATGCAAAGCATCAAACTCTGTATCGTCTTGAGTAGCAATATCAGCCATTAATTACCTTATTGTTTTTTAGGTTTAATTTTCTTAAGATCTTTTTCTTTAATTGGTGGATTAATTAACTCTTGTAGTTTTTTGTATAAAATACTAAAATCTTCTTTAACATCTTCTGATTTACCCCATCCTTCAAATCCAGTTTTTGGACCTTCTGCAAATGTTCCTGGAGTAAACTCTGTAAACTCTGAAGGGTTTAATCTCATATACATATTCTTAAACTTCTTAAATAGTTTATCTCCACCCTTACCAGCAAAGAACATTTCTCTAGTAGGATTAATCATATCACCTTCCTCATCAAATAATGGAGCGAATTGATCTATATAAGCCATTACTTCTGGTGGCTGTGATTTAGTATATTGTTCTTTATTTTGTAATATATCTTCAATAGATACTTTAGTACCATCAACTAAATTAATTTCACCTCTACCATTAATCTGTGGTTTATATCCTTCAGGTACTACCATAGGTTTTACTTCTGTTACTGTAGGTATTACTTCTGGTTTAGGTTCTTCTTGAACTGGACCAACATCAAATGGTACTGTAGATCCAAGAGTTGAACTTGTCCAACTATTAACTTTACTATACATTCCATTTTGTAGATTCTGGTATCTAAGCCTAGCTTGATCTACCATTTCTTTAGTTACGCCTTCATCACCTCTAGACAAACCTGCTTGTAGTTTATTAAAAGAAGACAAAGCATTCTCTACTTGTGCTGTGTCACCTTTTAATTCAGTTTGAAATACATCTAATAGTAGTTTACCTGTTACAGGTTTATTAAACATATATACTGCTGTTAAATCTATTACATTTTTATTTATAGCATCTGCTAAAAATTTAGATTTAGATTCTTGTGTTCCATATCTTTGTGCATTAGCTGCAATAATTCTAAGTTTCTCAATCTCTAATAACTTTTGATTATAAGGACTTGTAGGCTGCTGTCTTAATATACCATAGCCATATGCTGTCATTGTTGCAGTAGCCATGTTAGAACTAAATCTTTTAACATCTTCTGGTATATCTGTTTTGCTATCTCTAAACTTAGATTCAGATGTCATTAGATCTACTACATTATTCATACCAGATACATTACCAATTTGTTTTCTAATCTTATCTTGATTTAATTTAAAGTAATCTGCTTGAGGTATATAGGGATCTTCTGATCCTTCTTCTAATCTATCGGCATCTAATTTATAACTAACTAATTCTTTTGCAACAGCATCTTTAATAGAATCAAAACCATCGCCTTTAAATAGGCTTGGGTTATCTTGATATAATCCTGCTAACTTTCTATCCCAGTTACCTGAAAACTCCTCGGGTCTACCCTTCATATATTTTAAAAATGATTGATAGTTTTCATTAGCTTGTTTATTACCAGCTAATGTTTTTGTCCATTGGCTATTTGCTTCAGCTATATGTGCTCTTGTTTGTTCGTATTCTCTTTGTGCTTCAATGTTCATAGTATCAATTACTTGATTACCACCACCAATAAGCACATCCATAAAATTTGTTTTAAATCCCATAATTATATTCTCCCCATTAATCCAGTTTCTGGTTGAGAAGGACCTTCATTTGCAGGTAGCATATTAGGATCACCTCTATCTGTTTCTATATTTCTAGTATTGTTAGCCATCTCATCAAAAAATTCTTGATCATCAACATCACCTAAGGATACTTTAGCAGGTATTTTACCTATCTCTGCAATAGAAGTAATCATCATTGCTACTATAGGTTCTAATAGTTTAGCAGT
>Ga0307986_10003343_pt1 | contig 11197 bp, 11 predicted proteins | sample EllFjometageno82_FD_203170 | JGI IMG/M metagenome (GOLD analysis project Ga0307986, IMG submission 203170) | Marine microbial communities from Ellis Fjord, Antarctic Ocean - #82 | ecosystem: Environmental > Aquatic > Marine > Unclassified | place: Southern Ocean | collected 2014-10-09
GAGCTTTTTTTGCTTCTTCAACTGTGTGTACTTCAACTATTATTGACATATCAAATTTTAAAGCTTCTTCGTATAACTCAAAAGCAAGATCATCAGAAACGCCAGCTAGTATAATTAATATAGCATCCGCTCCATAACTCTTTGCAAGGGGTACTTGAAATTTATCTACAAAAAAATCCTTACAGAGAATAGGAAGATTTATTTTTTCTTTAATTTTACTCACATGTATTAAATTTCCTAGAAAGAAATCTTCCTCAGTCAAGACTGACAAGCATGTTGCTTTATTTTTGTAATAAATTTCTGCAATATCTATAGGGTTGTATTCCTCTATAATGATGCCAGCAGAAGGACTGGCTTTTTTTATTTCAGAAATTATTGAAATTTTTTTATCTTTGATATTGTTTTGAATCTTTTTCTTAAAATTAATAAAAGATTTATTTTCATCAATTTTTTCAATTAACGACTTTAATGAAGTAGATTGTTTTAATAAATCAATTTTTTCAATCTTTTTTTTTATTATTTTATCTAAAGTGTTTTCAGGCATTTTGTAATCTTTTTAAATTTTGATATGCTATTCCTGACAAAATATGTTTTCTAGCAACCTCATAGGCATCATTAAATGAAGAATATTTATCTGCAACAATTAGTCCAGCAGCAGTATTTAAGCAAACTGCTTTAGAAAAATCACTATCTTCACCTTTAAATATATCAACTATTTTATTTGCATTAAATTTAGCATCATCTCCTAACAAGTCTTCAAATTTATTTGCACCAATGTTTAATTCCTTAGGATCAATAGTAATCTCTGAAATTTTACCACCCTTTAATTGGACAACATTTGTTTTTGCATATGGTGATATTTCATCTAAACCATCTTCACTATTCACAATCCAAGCAAATTTTATATTTAAGTTATTCAAAGCTTCAGCAAAAATTTTAAGTAATCTTTTATCATAAACCCCAACAACCTGTCGCTCAACAAGTGCGGGGCTACTTAAAGGACCTATCATATTGAATATTGTTCTTTTGCCTATCTTTTTTCTTGTTGGTCCAACAAATCTCATTGCACTGTGATAATTTGGTGCATACATAAATCCAAAATTATTTTTGTTGATTTGTTCTTCTATATCTTTTGGCTTTAAGTCAATCTTGATATTTAAAGCTTCCAAAACATCACCAGATCCACATTTAGATGAAACTGCTTTATTTCCATGTTTTGCCACCTTAATACCCATGCTAGCTAATAATAGAGCAGAAGCTGTTGATATGTTGAGTGTATTCATCCCGTCACCACCAGTTCCACATGTATCAACACAACCTTTAGCATTAACTCGTTTAGACTTATTTCTTAAAACATAAACACCACCAGCTATTTCATCCGAAACCTCACCTTTTGCTGAAAGTAGAGTTAAAAAATCAAATATTTCATTATCAGAAGCTTTACCCAGCATTAGTATTTCAAAGGCATCTTTACTTTCACTAAAGGATAAATTTTGTTTATTTTTTAATTTTTCTAGGAACTTCTTCATTAGTTTTTGTAATTAATAAAATTTTTTAATATTTTGATACCGATAATAGTTTTTATACTTTCAGGGTGAAATTGAACACCATGAACATTATATCTTTTATGTTTTACACCCATTATGAGTCCATCCTTAGTTTGTGCGGTAATCTCTAGCTCTTGAGATAGTGTTTTTTTATCAATAATTAAGCTGTGATACCTAGTGGCCACAAATTTGGAAGGAAGATTTTTTAATATTCCAGTTTTATTTGACTCAATTATACTAGTTTTTCCGTGCATTAATTTTTTAGCTTGAATAATTTTTGAACCAAATACTTGTCCAATAATTTGATGACCTAAACACACACCAAGTATTGGTATTTTTTTATAAAGAGCTTCAACTATTTTAATACAATTTCCTGATTGATTTGGATTACCAGGACCTGGTGATATGACCACTTTATCATATTTTTCTTTAACAATTTGTTTATCAGTAATTTTATCATTTCTTATAACATCAACTTTAACCTTTAGAGATGAGAGGTAGTGGTACAAATTAAATGTAAAGCTATCATAATTATCAATTAATATAATTTTCATTATTTAAGAGCATACATTAAAGCTTTTGCTTTATTAACAGTTTCTTCATATTCTCTAATCGGATTACTATCAGCAACAATACCTGCACCTGCTTGTACATAAAACTTTTTGTTTTTAGTAACAGCTGTTCTTAATGCTATGCAGGTATCAAACTCACCATTGGCTGAGAAATAGCCTATGCCACCTGCATAAATCTTTCTTCTTGTCGTTTCTAGTTCATCAATAATTTCCATAGCTCGAATTTTAGGTGCTCCAGAAACGGTACCAGCTGGAAAGCCAGCAAGTAATGATTTAAATTTTGAATATTTTTTATTATAAACTCCTATAACATTAGACACTATATGCATTACGTGAGAATATTTTTCGATCATAAATTTTTCTGTAACTTTGATAGTACCAATTTTTGATACCTTACCAGCATCATTTCTGCCTAAATCAAGTAACATCAAATGCTCCGAAAGTTCTTTTTTATCTTGCAATAAATCTTTTGCAAAAAATTTATCCTGTTTGGAATTTGCACCTCTAGGTCTTGTTCCTGCTATAGGTCTAACAGTTATTTTGTTATCTCTTAGTCTCACTAAAATTTCTGGACTAGCACCAATTATTTGAAAATCTTCAAAATTAAAGAAGTACATAAACGGGGAAGGGTTGGTAACTCTTAATTTTTTATAAATTTCTAGTGGTTTTTTAGATAGTTTAGTTTCAAACCTTTGACTTAGGACTACCTGGAAAATATCACCAATTTTTATATATTCTTTGGCCTTGTTTACCATTTTTAAAAATCTTTTTTTAGAAGTATTAGATTTAATCTTAATATTACTTTTAGTATTTTTATAAGAATTATTTTTTTCTAACGATGCCTGAATTAATAAATCATTAATTTCACTCTCAATTTCTAAATATTTTACTTTATAATTTGAAATTTTTTCATCATTGAAAATATTAACAATGTAAAAAATTTTCTTTTTTAAATTATCATGAATAACCAATGTTTTTGGTCTTAAGAGTCGAACGTCAGGTAGTTTTAAGTCGTCCTTACATCTGTTAGGAATTTTTTCTATATACCTTATTGAATCGTAGGAAAAATACCCAGATATTAATGAGCAAATAGGAGGTAGTCCTGCTGGTGTTTTGAATTTAAAATCTTCAATTATTTTTTCAATAATTTTCTCAGGATCACCCTTAATCTTTTTTTTAGTCTTATTTGTAGTTATGTAACAGCTTTTATTGTTGAACTCCCAAATTTTATCTGGGTTTTTACCAAAAATAGTGTACCTGCCTCTGATCTTTCCTTTCTCTACAGATTCAAAAATAAAACTATTTTTTTCAGTAAGAAAATTATCAATTAAATTTAAAACTTCGCGATCATTTATTGTTTTTTTAGAGGTATATATAATTTGATTTTTGTTTCTTTTGTGTTGAAACTTAAAATCATTAAAGTTTCGATTTAACATTATCTGAAGTAATTTTTTACTCTTTCAAGAGTTTTTTCATTGACTATGACCTTATACCTATTATTTAAAAATAAATCGTATGATTTTAAGATACTGTTTTTATTCTGAGCTCCTTCTTCAATAGATATTTTATCAAAATTAATAAAGTCATTTGTTATATTTTCTTCTTTATAATTGACGGTTTTTGCGATGTACACATTATTTTGATTATCTCCTATTAAAGTAAAAGAGTTTATTGGTAGAGAATAAAGTATTTTAATAGAATTAATTTCAAACGTCTTGTTATCTTTAATTGAGTTAAGTTTTATTTTTTTAATATTATTTTTACCAAGTTCGTTGAAAGATGACTGGGTGAAAGTCTTCTTATTTATCCTACTCATAATATCGTTATTTAATTCATATTTTTTTTTTTCAAATAAAAGATCTTTAATTTGTTTTTTAAATTTATTGTCCTCAAGACTAGGTAGTTTTGTTTTTAAATTATCTATATTAAAAAAAATATAAACCCCATTATCCTCAAGAATTTCAATATTATTTTTTCTGGAGTTATAAATCATGTTTTGTGTTGTTTTTTTATTATCAAGGTTTATGTAAGCAGTTATTGAAGTGGAAGTTAAGTTTAATTCTTTAACAATTGTTTTAAAATCAATATTTTTAGAAATTAGGTTTTCAATATCATCAATTTTATCAAAAAAAGCCTGATTAAATTCATCCAATCCAATTAAATTTTTTGGACTAATGTTTACATAGGAAAAATCAATATAATCTCGTTTTAGTTTATCAGCATTTTCATTTATGAAAGTTTTCATTTCTTTATCTGTGAATATTTCATTTTTCTTATAGAGTGTGTCTAGGTTGATATAATCAATATCTAATTTTTTATTTTTTTCTTTATAAAACTTATTAACCATAAATTCGGGTGATTTTGTTCCTCCACCTATGTAAGTAAATAGTTGTTTTTGAAGTTCTTTATTTTTTAACTGTGTTTCAAAAATTTGAGCAGATGAATTATTTGTTAATAAAAATTTTTCATATAAAGTTCTTCTGAAAACACCTTTTTCATCGTGAAAGTTTTTATTACTTTTAATTTTCTCAACAAGCACTTTTTTGGTCATTGATAGATCTAATCCTTCAACCTCAAGACCAAGAAGGGTTGTGGATATTAATGTTGATAATAGCTCTTCGATTATATTTTTATCAATATTATCTTTTATGACCTGTTGACTTAATCCAGTCTTGTTCAAATAGTCCATAAAATCTTGAGTTGATAAATTTTTATTATTAATTTTTGCTAGGTTGTTTTGATTTCCAGTACTAAATCCACCACCAAAACCACCAAATACCAAGGCTATAGTCGCAACAATAAGAAGAGACAGCACACCAAATTTTTTTTTTGTAAAATTTTTAAAAAGTTTCATTATTATTTTATTAAATTATTGATCTGTAAAATACAAAGCTATAGATTAAATTTTTCGTTATGACAAATAAATACATGTATTTTATAGCTAATTGGAAAATGTATGGGAATTTATCTTCTCTAAATACATTAAATAAAGTTATTAAATTTTCAAAATCTAAAGAAATAAAAAAAGGCAGATTAATTTATTGTCCTCCTTATACTTTAATTAGCTCTTTTTCAAAAAAATTTAAAAACTGTCAAATTGGCATTGGTGGTCAGAATTGTCATGAAAATGAAAACTATGGTCCATACACTGGTTCTATTAATTCTCGTATGCTCAAAAATGCAGGTGCGCAGTTTGTAATTATTGGTCACTCAGAAAATAGACAAAAAGGTGAAAACGATAAACTAATAAATCTAAAGATAAAAAGTGCTCTTGAAGCTAAATTAAAAATTATTTTTTGTATTGGTGAATCTTTAGGAGATAAAAGACGAAAAAAAACAAAATTAATTTTGTCTAAACAAATTAACGTTGGTTTAGATCTTATAAAAAATAAGTCAAATATATTTATAGCATACGAACCTGTTTGGGCTATAGGCACTGGAATTATTCCAAGATCAAAAGATCTTTTTAAAACTATTGAGTTTATTAAAAGCAAATTTAAAGGTAAATCTCCAAAAGTTTTATATGGTGGTTCTGTTAACCCTCAAAATATCAATGACTTAAAAGCGATTAACAACATCGATGGTTTTTTGGTTGGAGGAGCCTCTCAAAATGCCAAAAAATTTATTGATATAGTCAAAAAAACATATAGTTAATCCCGATGGAAAATATTTTATTAGTATTAAACTTAGTGATTGCAGTCATACTTGTACTTTTAATACTTCTTCAAAAATCTGAAGGTGGTGCACTTGGTATAGGTGTGTCTCAAGACAATTTTATGCTTTCTAGATCAGCTGGTAACTTTATGAGTAAAGCTACTGCCGTAGTTGCAACATTATTCATAATCTGTAGTTTAGCTCTAACAATTATATCTAGAGGGGAGTTAACCCCAACCAATTCTGTTTTGGATCAAATTGAAGAAAAATCTGGTGATACCCCAACAATTCCAGAAAATAATAATTAATACTTTTCAATTCTTAATTTAATCGCTATAAGATAATTCCATGGCGCGATATATTTTTGTCACCGGCGGTGTGGTTTCTTCATTAGGGAAAGGTCTCTCTTCAGCTTCCCTGGCATATTTACTTCAATCCAGAGGTTTCAAAGTTAGATTAAGAAAACTAGATCCCTATTTAAATATTGACCCTGGAACAATGAGTCCATTTCAGCATGGCGAAGTTTTTGTAACTGATGACGGAGCAGAGACAGATTTAGACCTAGGTCATTATGAAAGATTCTCAGGAACATCTGCAAAAAAAACGGACAATATTACTTCAGGAAAAATTTATAGTGATGTTTTAAAAAAAGAACGTGAGGGAGGATACCTCGGTAAAACAGTTCAAGTTATTCCACATATAACAGATCGTATTAAAGATTTTATAAGAAATGATACGGCGAAAGAAGATTTTATAATTTGTGAAATTGGGGGAATAATTGGTGACATTGAAAGTCTTCCATTTGTCGAAGCTATCAGACAACTCTCTAACGATGTCAGTAAAAAAAATGCTTTATTTATTCACTTAACATTAGTTCCATATCTTAAAGCATCTGATGAAATTAAAACAAAACCAACACAACACTCTGTAAAAGAGCTTAGAAGTTTGGGTATTCAACCAGATATTATTATTTGCAGATCAGAAAGAAGCATTCCATTAGAACATAGAAAAAAAATATCTTTATTTTGCAATGTGAATATCAAAAATGTAATTGAAACTGTTGATGTTAAAACTATTTATGAAGCACCAATTAGTTTTAATAGAGAAAACTTAGATACCCAAGTTCTTGAATATTTTAAGATTAAATCAAAAAAAAAAGTTAATTTAAAACCATGGAAAAAAATTACAAAAATTATTCTTCATACAAAAAAATCAGTGAATATAGCAATTATTGGAAAATATGTTAATCTTAAAGATGCTTACAAATCTCTAGATGAAGCTTTAACACATGGTGGTATTAATAATAATTTAAAAGTAAATTTAGTTAGGATTGACTCTGAAAATTTAAAAATTGCTGAAATTCCAAATAGATTAAAAGGGGTGTCAGGAATTTTAATACCAGGTGGTTTTGGAAAAAGAGGAACTGAAGGAAAAATTGAAGCAATTAAATATGCTAGACAAAAAAAAATTCCTTTTCTTGGAATTTGCTTTGGTATGCAAATGGCGATTATTGAATTTGCTAGAAATAGATTAAATATTAAAAAAGCTACCTCAAGTGAATTTGGTACAACCGGTATTAAAATTATTGGCTTAATTAATGAATGGAATAAAGATGGCAAATTGATTAAAGGAACAGATAAAGATCTTGGTGGCACAATGAGACTTGGTCTTTATGCTGCTAAATTAAAAGAAAACTCTCTAATAAAAAAGATATATAAATCAAAAATTATTCACGAAAGACACAGACATAGATATGAAGTTGATATTAACTATAAAGATCAATTTGAAAAAAATGGTATGATTTTCTCAGGATTATCCCCAGATAACAAATTACCTGAGGTAATTGAATTAAAAAACCACCCTTGGTTCGTAGCAGTTCAATTTCATCCAGAATTTAAATCTAGACCTTTGGAGCCACATCCTTTATTCTCTTCATTTATCAAAGCAGCTAAAAATCATAAATGAAAAATATTAAAGTAAATTGTGGAAGTATAGAAATTTCAAATAACAATAAAATTTGTATTATAGCGGGTCCCTGCCAACTTGAAACAGAGCAGCATGCAATGGACATGGCTGGAAAAATTAAAGAGATTACTTCCAAATTTAATATGGGCTTTATTTACAAAACTTCATTTGATAAAGCTAATAGAACTAGTTTAAAAGGTAAAAGAGGTGCTGGCTTAGAGCACTCTTTACCGATTTTTGATAAAATAAAAAAAGAATTAGAGGTTCCAATTTTAACTGACATTCATAATGCTGAACAATGCAAAATTGTAGCGAAACATGTTGATGTACTTCAAATACCTGCATTTTTATGTAGACAAACAGATTTATTAATTGCGGCTGCCGAAACTGGAAAAATTATTAATGTTAAAAAAGGACAATTTCTCGCTCCTTGGGATATGGTTAATGTTACGAAAAAAATTGCAGAATCCGGCAACACCAATATTTTAGTTACAGAAAGAGGTGCAAGTTTTGGTTATAACACCTTAGTCTCCGATATGAGATCACTACCTATAATGGCAAAAAATGGTTACCCAGTTATTTTTGATGCAACACATTCAGTTCAGCAACCTGGTGGATTAGGTGAAACCAGCGGTGGACAAAGAGAGTTTGTTGAATATTTAGCCAGAGCAGCTGTTGCTGTAGGTGTGGCTGGTGTCTTTATTGAAACTCATCAAGATCCAGATAACGCACCCTCTGATGGACCCAATATGGTTCCATTAGATAAGTTAGAAAAATTACTATCTCAATTATTTGAAATTGACAATTTAATTAAAAGATAAATGAGTAAAATTTTAAAGATAAGAGCTCGTCAAGTTTTTGACAGTAGAGGAAACCCCACCATTGAAGCAGAAGTATATTCTAAAAATTTAAGTGCTTCAGCTATCTGTCCATCAGGAGCATCAACAGGAACATATGAGGCTTTTGAAAAAAGAGATAAAAATAATAAAAGATATTTAGGAAAAAGTGTTTTTAATGCCGTAAACCTTATTAATACAAAAATTTTAAAGAAACTTAGAGGTGTAAATATCCACGATCAAGTACGGATTGATACAATCTTAATTAATCTTGATGGTACAAGACAAAAAACAAGCTTAGGAGCAAACTCAATATTAGCAGTATCTATGGCTGTAAAAAAGCTTTCTGCAAAAATTAAAAAAAAACCACTTTACAAAACTTTTTTAATGAAGAATAATTTTAAATTACCTTACCCATTGATGAATATCATTAATGGAGGTTCTCATGCTAATAATGGACTAAGAATTCAAGAGTTCATGATTAGACCTGATAAAGCTAAAAGCTTTGCGGAAGCCATGAGAATTTGTTTTATTGTAATCAACAATTTACGAGATTTAATCAAAAAAAAGAGTTTATCGACATCAGTTGGAGATGAGGGCGGTTTTGCACCAATGATTACTAATAATGAACAAGCTTTAGACTTGGTAGTTGCTGCTATTAAAAAATCAGGGTTTAAAAATGGTAAAGATGTATCAATTTGTTTAGATGTGGCAGCAAATGAATTGTACAAAAAAAAAAAATATTCAATCCATTCAAAAAGACACATCTCTATTGATGAGTCGATTAAGAAATATAAAAAAATTATAAATAAATATAAGATTAGATCTATTGAAGATCCTTTTGCTGAAAATGATTGGATGGCATGGAACAAAATAATTAAATCTACAAAGAATATTCAAATTGTTGGTGATGATCTTTATGTAACAAATTTAGAAAGACTTAAAAAAGGTTTCTTAAACAATTCATCAAATTCAATTTTAATCAAACTTAATCAAATAGGAACAGTTTCAGAAACTCTCGAAGTTATTAAGTTTGCTCAAATTATTGGCTATAAAACAATCATCTCGCATAGATCAGGGGATAGTGAAGACACATTTATTGCAGATCTTGCTGTAGGCACTAATTCTAATCAAATTAAAGCTGGCTCACTAGCTAGATCTGAAAGAGTTGCAAAATACAATCAACTACTTCGTATAGAAGAAGAATTAGGCAACAAGGCAAAAATGAATCAACTATATTAATGTTTGATAGAGTAAAAAAGAATTATTTTTTATTAATTGTTACATTCCTGATTCTTTATTTTTTTTTCAATTTTTTAGATGGTGAAAGAGGTTTTTTTTCATATTTAAAAAAAAATAAGATTTTAATTAAACTTGAAAATAAAGAAGCTAACTTAATAAACAATATTAAAGATATTGAGTTTAAAAACTCACTATTGAGTGATAAGTTAGATCTTGATTATGTTGAAATACTTATCAGAGAAAAGTTTTTATTTGGCAAAGAGGGTGAGACCCTCTATATAATAAAAGATAATGACAATTAGACATCCTGAAAAAGTTAACAAACCTATAAATCCAATTAAAAAAAAACCAGATTGGATAAGGTCTAAATTAACCAACAGTAAAGAATTCTTCTTAACTAAGACTATTGTTAATCAAAATAATTTAGTAACAGTTTGTCAGGAAGCTAATTGTCCAAATATTACAGAATGTTGGAGTAAGCGTCATGCTACATTTATGATTATGGGTGATACTTGCACTAGAGCATGTGCTTTCTGTGATGTTAAAACAGGAAAGCCTGAAAATTTAGATCCATTTGAGGCTTACAAAATTTCAAATGCTGTTCATAAACTTAATCTTAAGCATGTTGTTATAACTTCTGTTGATAGAGACGATTTAGAAGATGGAGGTTCTAATCATTTTTTTGATGTAATTATAGCCATAAGAAAAAAAAACCCTCAAACTTCAATTGAAGTTTTAACTCCTGATTTTTTAAGAAAGGGCGACTCTTATAAAAAGATTTTAGAAGCTGACTTGGATGTTTTTAATCATAATATTGAAACAGTTCCAAGGCTTTATTTAAAAGTTAGACCAGGTGCGAGATATTTTGGCTCATTAGAACTTTTAAAGAATGTAAAAAAAATTAATAAAAAAGTTTTTACTAAATCAGGGCTAATGGTTGGTTTGGGAGAAAGTAAAGATGAATTAATTCAAGTGATGGACGACTTAAGGTGTGCTGATGTAGACTTTTTAACAATTGGGCAATATTTACAACCCTCAGTAAAACACCACCCTCTTGAAAGATATTACCATCCAGATGAATTTAAGGATTTAGAAAATATCGCAAAGTCTAAAGGTTTTTTATTAATTTCATCTTCACCACTAACAAGATCTTCTTATCATGCTGATGAAGACTTTGCTCAATTACAAAAAAATAGATTACAAATATATAATGCCTAAAGCATCAGTTAAGAGATTAATTGAATGCAATAAAGAACAATTAGTTAATCTTGTTCTAGATATTGAAAATTATCCAAAGTTTATACCTTATTGTTTAGATGCAAAAATTTATGAAAAAAAGGAAGAAAAGAATCTAATCTTAATAATTGCAGACCTTACAATA
>Ga0307986_10003346_pt1 | contig 11189 bp, 8 predicted proteins | sample EllFjometageno82_FD_203170 | JGI IMG/M metagenome (GOLD analysis project Ga0307986, IMG submission 203170) | Marine microbial communities from Ellis Fjord, Antarctic Ocean - #82 | ecosystem: Environmental > Aquatic > Marine > Unclassified | place: Southern Ocean | collected 2014-10-09
TATCTCAATTAAAAACGTTCAAAAACAGCATTAACAGAGTTGAATTTAAAATATCAGAAGAGCATAAAATTAATGCTAATGATGCTATTAGAATAGACGATCTAAATAAAGTGACGGAAATCAAAGATTCAATACTAAACTACAATAGACTTAATCAAAATTTAAATTTTGACAATTTTATATCTGGATCTAGTAATGAGATTGCTTATTCTTCAGCGAAAAAAGTTTGTGAACAAATTTCAAGGTATAATCCACTTTACATATACGGTGGTGTGGGTTTGGGGAAAACTCATTTATTGAATGCCATAGGTCTTGAACTAGAAAAAAAGACTAATGTTATGTTTATATCAGCAGAAAGATTTATGTATCATTTTATTAAATCTATTAAAAAAAATGACATGGTTAATTTCAAAGATTTTTTTAGAAAGTCATCAGTTTTTATCATTGATGATATTCAGTTTATTAGAGGAAAAGAAGGCTTACAGGAGGAATTTTTTCATACATTCAATAGTTTGATTGATAAAAGTTCTCAAATAATTATTTCAGCAGATCGTGCTCCTATGAAGCTGGACAGGGTCCAAGAGAGAATAAAGTCAAGATTAGCAGGAGGTTTAGTCGTTGATATAGATACACCTGACTTAGATTTAAAAATAAAGATCATTAAAAAGCGTCTAGAGGATATTCAGAATCAATTCAAAGAAAATAGCAACATAACAGAAGAAGTTATTAATTTTATTGCCACTGAAAGCAAAACAAATATCAGGGAGCTTATTGGTGTTTTAAATAGAGTTGTTACATTTAGTAGAATCCACAAGAAAATACTAAGCATCAGTGATTGTAAAAATATACTTAAAGATGTTTTTAATCAGGCAAAAATTATTACAGTAGATAAAATACAAAATACGGTTGCGAATTTCTTTAATATTCCTTTAGCAGAAATGCTTTCGCAAAGAAGGTCTAGGCCATTAGCTAGACCAAGACAAATTGCAATGTTCCTAGCAAAAAAATTAACAACAAGATCTTTGCCTGAAATAGGTAGACGCTTTGCCAACAGAGATCATACGACCGTTATTCATGCTGTTAGGACAATAACAAGACTTTCAGAAAAAGATGACGAAATGAAAAAAAATATTGATCAACTACGTGGCCTGTTACTAGAAGAATAAAAAATGCAGTTTGTAATTAAAAGAGATGCCTTATTAAAATCACTGACGTTAGCTCAAGGCATTATAGAGAAAAAAAATACACTTCCCATTTTGTCAAATGTTTTACTGGAAGCAAAAAATGGAAAATTATCAATAGTAGCTACTGATCTCGACTTAGTATTTTACGACGAGTTAAGTGAAATTAAAATAGAAAATGATGGGGCCACAACAACATCAGCAACAATTTTATATGATATTCTCAGAAAAATATCTGGAAATTCTGAAATAAAATTTGATTTAAAAAATGAAAACAAATTAAGCTTAATAACAGATAATTCTGATTTTAATTTATTGTGTTTGCCAATTGATAATTTCCCAAATTTTGTAGATGAATTTGAAAATAATGAAATTTCATTTAATAGCTCTAAGTTTCTAGCACTTTTAAATAAAACTAAAATTTCAATCTCAAACGATGATACTAGACATTATTTAAATGGGATATATTTACATAGAACAGAATCTCAAGATAGAACTTATTTAACAGGAGTGGCAACTGACAGTCACAGGTTGTCTTCTAGCAGTATTGAAGTTGAATCTAGCAAAACGTTTCATCCTTTAATTCTCCCAAAAAAAACAGTATTTCAGTTGTGTAATTTATTAACAGACACAAGTGAAAAAGTGATTATCCAGACGAGTGATAATAAAATTCAGTTCAAAATTGGAAAAGCTAAACTAATTTCTAAAGTTATAGATGGAAAATTTCCTGACTATAGAAAAGTAGTGCCCGAGGGCAATGATAAAATATTGACAGTTAGTTCTTTAGATTTTGTGCAAGCTATAGAGAGAGTTATTACAGTTTCTTTAGATCGCAAGGAAGGTGTAAAATTGGTATTAAACAAAGACAATACTAAATTTTCAGTTAATAGCACTAATTCAGGTGAGGGAAATGAAATTATTAAATCAAATTTTAACTCAGAAGAAATGGTAGTTAGTTTCAACTCAAAATATCTAGTTGATATTGCCTCTGAGGTTGAGGATAAAAATTTAAAAATTAATTTAAAGGATCCGACGTCCCCTGTTTTAATTGAAGATATGTCTGACAAAAATAGTTATTATGTTGTGATGCCTATGAAAATCTAATTAGCTATTATTATGTTTTTTGCTCCAAAACTGTTGCTCAAAGAACTAATTTGAGAAAGAAACTTCTATTTATTTCAAATCAAATCAAAATAATGATATAAGTATGTATCTTTAAATCAATTATAAATGTCAAAAAATTCAGAAAAAATACCTACACAGTCTTATAGCGCTGACTCTATTAAAGTTTTAAAGGGGTTAGATGCTGTTAGAAAGAGACCGGGGATGTACATTGGTGATACAGACGATGGGTCTGGTTTACATCACATGGTTTTTGAAGTGGTAGACAATGCTATAGATGAAGCATTGGCAGGACATTGTAACAATATTTTGGTCAATATGAATAAAGACAATTCTATTACGGTTGAAGATAACGGAAGAGGAATTCCGGTTGATATGCACAAAGAAGAAAAAATGTCAGCAGCTGAAGTAATTATGACACAATTACACGCCGGTGGTAAATTTGATCATGACTCATATAAAGTTTCAGGTGGTCTGCACGGAGTAGGTGTTTCAGTTGTTAATGCTCTTTCTGGAAGACTAGAACTAAATATTTATAGAGATGGGAAAGAATATTTAATAGCTTTTAAAAATGGAAATTCTATAAATCCTTTAAAAGAAATAGGTAAAACAAAAAAAAAGGGAACAAAAATAACTTTCCTACCATCAAAAGAAATTTTTTCCTCAACAAAATTTAATTCTTCAATTTTGCAAAAAAGAATGCGAGAACTTGCTTTTTTAAACAAAGGTATAAGCATTATCCTGACAGATAATACTTCAGCTAAAACTAAAGAGTACATAAACAAATACGAGGGTGGAATCGTAGAATTTGTTAGATATATTAATCAAAAAAAACCTCAATTAATTAATAAAAATGAAATTGCAATATTTAAAAAACCGATATTTGTGACTGCTGAAAAAAGTAAAGTAGTAGTAGAATGCTGCTTTGAATGGAACGCAGGATATTCAGAAGATGTTTTAGCATTTACTAACAACATTCATCAAAAAGATGGAGGAACACACCTTTTAGGTTTTAGAAGTGCGTTAACAAGAGTAATTAATAAATATGCTAATGATAAAAATCTAGGAAAAAAAAATAAAGTAACAATTTCAGGAGACGATATCAAAGAAGGTTTGGTAGCGGTATTATCTATTAAAATGCCAGATCCTAAATTTTCTTCTCAGACTAAAGATAAACTTGTTTCTTCAGAAATAAGGTTAATAGTCGAGAGTGTGGTTAACGAAAGGGTTGCTACGTGGTTTGATCAGAATCCTTCTGTTACTAAGAATATTTTAGAAAAAATTTTACAAGCTGCTATTGCAAGAGATGTAGCCAGAAAAGCTAGGGACAGCGTAAGAAGAAAAGGTACTTTTGAATTGTCTGGCTTACCAGGTAAACTCGCAGATTGTCAAATCTCTAAAAGAGAAGGAACCGAGCTTTATATAGTCGAGGGAGATTCTGCTGGTGGTTCAGCCAAACAAGGAAGATCAAGAGAATACCAAGCTGTTTTACCTTTAAGAGGAAAAATATTAAACACTTATGTAAATAACAAAACTCGAGCTAATGGGGCTAGCAATAATTATGAAATAAAAGCACTTGCCAAAATGATGTCATCTAATGAAGTTGTAACATTAATTAACGCACTAGGAACAGGTTCACAAAATTTTAACTTAGAAAATTTACGGTACGACAAAATTATAATCATGACTGATGCAGATGTAGATGGTTCACATATTAGAACGTTATTACTTACGTTTTTTAATAATTTTCCATTCAACCAAATAATTGAAAATGGCCACTTGTATTTAGCACAGCCACCTTTATTCAAAGTAACAAAAGGAACAAAGAGCGCCTACATAAAAGATGAAAAAAGTTTGGAAGAATATATTTTAAAAATCTCCGAAAAATCTGGAACAAAAATGAAAAAAGGGTCTTCGGATTTTAATAAGTTTATGGAAGAGCAAAGACAAAAGTTATCCATTCAAAGATTCAAGGGACTAGGGGAAATGAACCCCGAAGAACTTTGGCAGACTACCTTAAACCCTGAAAATAGAACATTACTCCGTGTAGAATATTCGAAAGGAACAAAAGAAAAATCTAAAGATGATCAAAAATTAATCGATATTTTAATGGGAGACGATGTTGCTCCTAGAAAAGAGTTTATCACTAGCAACGCTTTAGAAGTTGCTAATTTAGACATATAGTTCCAGTAATGAATTTTTCTACTCTATTCAGATTAGAAGAGAACCTTCACCTAGATAAAAAAACTTTAGTAAACTTAAGATGGATTGCCATTATTGGTCAGCTAATTGCAATTAACTTTGTTTATTTTTTTTTAAAATTAGATCTACCCATTGTAGAAACACATATTATTATTGTAGTAGGTTTCATAACAAACATAATTCTTCAGTTTAAAATTAGAACAAATCAGCTAAAAGATTTTAATTCTGCTCTTTTTCTTTTTTATGACCTGTTGCAGTTGAGTGTCCTACTTTACCTGACAGGAGGAATTTTTAATCCGTTCTCACTACTTATAATTATTCCTACAATTGTTTCTTCAACATTTTTAAGTATGGGGACAACAATAATTTTAGGAACTTTAACTATAAGCTCACTTTTTTTTTTAAAAGAATATCACAAAATATTACCAGGACTGGATGTTAATAGTTTTAATTTTCCCGAATATTATTTAGCTGGAGCTTTAGTTTCTATAATTATTGGTTTAGTTTTTTTAAGTTATTTTGGAATAAAATTTTCAGGTGAAACAAAAAAAAGGTCAGAAGCATTAGACAAACTTCAACAAGTAATGGCAAAAGAGTATGAACTAGATTCACTAGGAGGGTTAGCAGCTGCTGCGGCGCATTCACTCGGTACTCCACTTGCTACAATCTCAGTAGTTGCTAAAGAACTCAAAAAAGAAATAGGAGATAACTCAAAACATTCAAAAGATTTGGATTTATTAATTAGCCAAGCTAAAAGATGTAGTAATATTTTAAAGCAAATTTCAAAAAAGGAGATAAGTGATGACCAATTTATTAATTTAACAACAGTGGAAGATCTTTTAGAAGAAATTATTATTTCATTTGAAGAAAACACGGATAAAAAAATTACATTATCCGAAAATGAGGATCAAAATAAAATAAAAATTAAAAGGTCACCAGAAATTGTTTATGGACTAAGAAATTTTATTGGAAATGCCATAAAGTTTGCAGATAAAGAAGTAAGTGTAAATTTAAAAAGCAACGAGGAAGACCTTATATTGACAATAAATGATGATGGACCAGGTTTTGCAGAAGACATTGTTAAGCTTATTGGCGAGCCTTATTTAAAATCAAAATCTAAAGAAACAGGTAGAAAAGCTGGACTTGGACTAGGTATTTTTCTTGGAAAAACGCTTCTCGAAAGAAAAAAAGCTCAATTGGATTTTTTTAACAGAAAAGATCTAAAGGGTGCATCTGTTAAAATATCTTGGAAGATATTGGATATTAAGAATTAATTTAAAGCAGGTTTCTACTGAGCCACATAATGAATATCACATAAACTTTTATTATCGTTTAAATTCAAAAGTATAAGAAAGAATTTTATAGGCTAATTTTGCTACCAAAAAATTATAAGAGTTAAAACCTTTAATCGGCGACAATTCATTAATATCAGCACCAACAATATTTGAATTTTTTGCAGCAATTTTAATAATATTTAAAGTTTCATCCCATAGTAATCCGCCTGGTTCAGGAGTTCCTGTTGCTGGCATAATACTTGAATCTAACCCATCGACATCAAACGTCAGATAAACAGTTTTATTTTTTATCATGTTTTTAAATTTTTTTAAGTCCCATTTTAATTTGTCTTTAGCCCAAAAAATATTAATTCTTGCTTTATTTTTTTTTAAAAAAGGTATCTCGCTTTCAGAGATATTTCTAACACCAAAAGAAATAATAGACACATTTTTATAATCCAGACATCTTTTGATAGCTGATGCATGTGAAAATTTTTCACCATTATAACTTTCTCTTAAATCTGCGTGTGCATCAAAGTGTAATAAGCAAATTTTTTTATACTTTTTAACAAATGGGACAATACATCCAGGAGTAATTGAGTGTTCACCACCAAAAGTAATTGGAAAAAGTTTTTTATTCAAAATTTTTTCGTTTATATCTGAAATTTTTTTAAGAGCTTTTTTAATGTCTTTATCAATTTTGAATGGCTTTAACGTTTTAATTCCAATCTTTTTGTACGGCTCACAGTGTAACTCCTCATCATATAATTCTACTTGATGAGAAGCCTTAATAATTTCTTTAGGTCCATTTCTGGTACCACCACCGTAGCTAACTGTTTTTTCAAGACCAAACGGAACAACAACAACTTTCTCCTTAAAATTGACATTATTATCAATGCCTAGAAAGCCTTTTTTATTTGAAAGATATTCCATTTTTAAATATTTTATTTAAATATTTTTGAAAATTTTTTTTTGTCTCTATTTTTCCAATGTTCACGATGATATGCATCACTTGCAATTAAAGGTAATACGCTTGTTGCTTCAGCAAATACCATCTGTTCTTTTGTTACATCAACTTTACCCCATGAACTTGCTTCTTTTAACGTGGAACTACTACAAGCCCCATCACGAGTATCAGCAACAGTAATTTGAATAGCATATTTATGCATATCGACTTTTTTCCCCAGTAACTCCGCGCATACTACAGTGTCTTGAACAAAATTTTTTGGAACACCGCCTCCAATCATTAATAAACCAGATTGTTTAGATTGTAGTTTAATTTCAGTTAACTCTCTAAATTCACGAATAGAGTCCATAGTCATATGTTTTTTTGGATTTTGTTCTTGATGCATTACTAAGCCAAAACCTGCCGAACTATCCGTAAAAGCTGGACAAAAAATTGGAACATCGTTGTCATAAGCAGTTTCAATCAATGAACCTTTCTTTTTTCCATTAGTTTTCAAATATTTGCCAAGTTCCTTTATAAACTCTCTAGATGTATAAGACCGTGGTTCTAAGGTATTAGCTATTTTACATATGGCTTTATCACATGCCTGAAGCTCTTCTTCATCAATGTAAGTATCGTAAATTCTATCAATATAGTTTTTTCTTAGAACGGTATCATCTTGGAACTGGGAGCCTTGATAATGTTTGAAGCCTAAAGCTTCAAAAAAATCCATATCAATTATAGAAGCGCCAGTAGCAACAACAGCATCAACCATGTTATTTTTTACTAGATCTGAATATAAATCCATACATCCACCTGCAGATGTAGATCCAGCTAAAGTTAAGAAAATTGAGCAATCTTTATCAGCTAACATTTCATTATAAATACTAGCAGCTCTAGCTGTGTCCCTAGATGTGAATGACATTTTACTCATCCCATCGATTATTTTTCTAGCATCGAATGATTTAATATCAATATGCTCTATAGGATTACTAAGAAGAGATTTTTTATTATGTCCTATATTATTAGAATTATTTTTTGTATCCATTAAGCAACCATGTACTTAACTTTACTTGAAGTTCCATACAAACTCATGATTGGCTGATCTGCTGTTTCATATATTTCATCAGAGTAGAAGCCGTTAAATTTAGTTCTAAAAGTTAATCCATAAGCACCTAATTGTCCCAACTCAATATAATCACCCTCTTTAATATTGTTAGGTAGCAGGAAAGGTCCTTTCATGTAGTCCATACTATCGCAAGTTGGACCAAAAAAACTAAATGCAGTTAATTTTTTCGAATGTATTTTTCCATTTAAGATCATTCTAGATGGCAAAATAAAATTTGGAACACCAGCATCAAATAAACTGCCATATGTTCCATCGTTAATATAAAGTTTTTGTTTCTTCCTAAGGTTAACCTTAACTATAGTTGAACCACTTTCGGCTACTATAGCTCTTCCAGGTTCGCAAATTAATTGAGGTGTGATTGGCAAATTAAGTTTTTTAATAGAATTCTTTATTTCATTTAAATAATTTTCTAGAGGTTCAGGATTTAAGTCTGGATAAACAGAAGGAAAACCACCACCCACATTTATAATATCAGGTATAATTTTAGTTTTTTTTATTATATTTCCAACTTCACTAATTGCCTTAACAAAAGAAATTTTATGCATACATTGAGAGCCTACATGAAAACTAATTCCAATCTTATTTGCATGCTCTTTACATAATCTAACTAATCCCAGGGCTTCACTAGCGTGTGATCCAAATTTTCTAGACAGGTCAATTTCAGCATGCTCATTGGAAATAGAAATTCTTATATAAAGAGTCAAATCTTTTGCATGATTAGTTGCTTCAAGAATTTTTATTAATTCATCTTTAGTATCTAATGCAAAATCTTTAACCCCTAAATTATAGTAAGCTTCTGAAATATCATTTCTATTTTTTACTGTATGCATAAAATAAATATGTGCATCAGGTTTTAAATTTCTTATTAATTGGATTTCATTTATTGAGGCAGCATCAAAATTTTCTATACCATTACTAATAATATGTTTCAAAACTTCTTTATTTGGATTAGTTTTAACTGCGTATAATACTTTTCCAGGAAAATTTTTTTTAAAAAATTGAGTTGAAGTTTTAACCGACTGCGGGCGTATACAATACACCGGATAGTCGGGCTTTAACGTGTTAACTAATTTGTTAACGTCTGTAAATTTTCGCATCTCATGTGTCCCTCTTTATGTTTACACAACAGGTTTTTAAAAAATTTTATAAAAAAACCTAATAAATCGTTATTTAGTGTTTTTTTAATTAATGTAAAGAAAATAATACAATAATTTTAGTTGATAATTTTCACTTCATCCCCATATGAGTGGAATGAGAAACTCAACACAAAATTCAGTATCATTAAAAATTTCAGATTTTGAAGATAAATCTCTCTTGATACTTGATGATGACGAACCATTTAGAAGTAGATTAGCAAGAGCTATGGATAAGAAAGGTTTTCAAATAACAGAAGCTAAAAGTGTTGAAGAAGGCCTTAGAATAGCTAGTAAAACACCAACTAACTTTGCAGTCATTGACCTCAGGTTAGAGGATGGTAGTGGTCTAGAGGTAGTAAAAGCTTTACATAAATCTAAGAAAGAAAGCAGAATAGTTATGTTAACGGGATACGGGAATCTTCCCACAGCGGTAGCAGCTGTAAAGGCTGGCGCCATAGACTATATTGCTAAACCTGTAGATGCTGACGATGTAGAAGCTGCTTTGCTTGCATCGCCTGAGTCTAAAGCTAAACCACCTGAAAACCCAATGTCAGCTGATAGAGTTAAGTGGGAGCACATTCATCGAGTATTTGAGTTGTGCAATAGAAATGTTTCAGAGACTGCTAGAAGACTTAAAATGCACAGAAGAACACTACAACGTATTCTCTCCAAACGTTCGCCTAGATAATTATTGCAAATATTGGTTCAGCTTTTTAATTTGTGAAAAGCTAATTAAAACTATTAAAATTTTAAAGAGTTCTGCTAGTAAAAACGGTTGAGCACCTAATTGAAACAAAGGTTTTTCCCATCCTATTAAAGCTCCCAACCATAAGACTCCTAAAATATAGATAAAACTTACTGAAAATAAAAGTTGTAAAAATTTGACGAATAAATTTTTACTAAAATTAAAAGATCCTGCAAAATAAACAGTAAAAAGAAACCCAATTAAATAACCCATTGTTGGTCCAGTGAAGTAAATTATTCCAACACCTTTTTCAGGTGAGCCTGAAAAAACAGGTATACCAATAATTCCCTCGAACAAGTACAGGGAAACTGTAGCAAGTCCTAATTTCCATCCAAGGGCTAATCCTAAAAAAAGAACCACTAAAGTTTGCATTGTCATCGGTACAGGATAAAAAGGAATTTTTATTTTTGATGAAATCGCCAAAAGAACTGTACCCATTAGTGTCATAAGTACATTTCTTAAAATCTTAGATTGTTTAATTTCTTTTATTAATTCCATAAACGTATACTTACTTTTTTTTTTACTAAAATCTAGTTATTTGTTAGTTGGACAAATACATCTTCTAAATCACCATCTTCTGTAGCTATATCTAAAATTTCAATATTATTAATTTTCAAAACACCTGCTATATCGTCAAACTTAAAAGAGTTTTTTTCATATATAGCAATTATAGTATTACTATTTTCTAAGCTGAATTGGACACCAGATAGAACTAAATTTTCTATACTATCTACTTGAGATGTTTTAAAAGTAATTTTTTTAGTTAAAATTCTATCTAATAATTTTTGAGTTGTGTCTAAAGCAACTAAATTTCCTTTATCAATAATCGCAATACGATCGCACATTTCTTGTGCTTCAAAAAGATAATGAGTTGTTAAAATAATAGTTACACCTTCTTTATTTAAAGCCTTAACATTTTTCCAAAGATTTTTTCTTAACTCTACATCAACGCCTGCTGTTGGCTCGTCTAGAACAAGAATAGGAGGTTGATGTACCATAGCTTTTGCAATTAATAATCTTCTTTTCATTCCTCCAGATAAACTTCTTGAATATGAATCTGCTTGTTTCTCTAAAGCAACCATTTTAAGGATAATATCTGTAATTCTTTTTTTTTTAGGTACACCATATAAACCAGCCTGCAATTCCAATAATTTTCTGGGGCTAAAAAATGCATCTAAGTTCACTTCCTGAGGAACTATCCCAATTGATGCTCTGACTTGTCTTGGATTTAGATCAAGGTCGAAACCCCACACGTTGATTTTTCCCTCAGTTTTTTCAACTGTACCTGCCAGTATACTTAAAAAAGTAGTTTTACCGGCTCCATTCGGTCCTAGTAGACCAAATATTTCACCTTGCTTCACCTCAAAAGTTAAACCATTAAGAGCTTTTTCTTGTGCAATATTTGATTTATTTTTTGAATAAATCTTAGTTAACTTCTCAACACTTAAAGCAAT
>Ga0307986_10003348_pt1 | contig 11185 bp, 13 predicted proteins | sample EllFjometageno82_FD_203170 | JGI IMG/M metagenome (GOLD analysis project Ga0307986, IMG submission 203170) | Marine microbial communities from Ellis Fjord, Antarctic Ocean - #82 | ecosystem: Environmental > Aquatic > Marine > Unclassified | place: Southern Ocean | collected 2014-10-09
AAAAGGGCGAGTTTAAAAACTCGCCCTTTTTTTTTGCTTGTTTAAATTATTTATTTAAGTTGATTTTCTTTTTAAAGCAGATTTAGTTTCTTCTACGCTTGAAGTAAAGATTTTGTTTAATTTATTCTTGTCTAAGGAATTTTTTAACAAAACCTCTACTGTCTGAATAGCAATTTTAACTGAAGCATTTTTTATATCTTTTAAAGCCTGATTTTTCATTTGTTTGATTCGATCTTCAGTATTTTTTTTCCTATTTTCCATTTGAACGTAAAATTCTTCATTAGTCTTCAAAACGTTATGATCCGCATCATCAGTAGCGGCATCAACCATTTGTTTAACCTCAGCTTTTGCGTTGCTAATTTTTCTTTCATATTCACTTAAAATATTTTTAGATTCTTCCTTAAGTGATTCAGCATCATCGACTTCATTTTTTATTGTATTTATACTATCGTCCAAAGTAGAAGCTATTTTTTGAGGAATTTTAAAATAAATTAAAACTCCTAAAAACATAAAGAATGAGACAGCAACCCAAAAAGTAGCATCAATTATCATAAATATTTATCTAAGTTATTTTTAGTTGTCTCAAGTATAGATGCTTTAATACTGCTTTGATTCATTGGTTCGCCAGATATTTGCTCAATTATTTTTGACGCCATTTCTTCAGATATAGTTGAAATACTTCTTAAAGACTCATTTTTTAAATTTTTTATTTCTTTTTCTGCGACTTCAATCTCAATTTCTATTTCTTTTTCAAATTTTTTTTTTTTATTTTTTATTTCTGAATTAAGTTTATTTTTTCTATCAAAAATTATTTTTTGAACTTCTTTTTTAGCACTTTCTATATATAAATCATATTCTTTAAGCTTTTGTTCAGCTAAATTTTTTAATTTTTGAGCCTCGTCTAAATCATCTTTAATTTTATTTTCTCTATTATCGATACTGCTTTTAACTTTTGGAATAAATAAATTTGCTAAAGTTAAATATAATGCAGTAAAAATTAGAATTAACCAAAATGCCTGCGATGCCCAATACGTCGGATCTAGCTGAGGCATTCCAGCCTCAGCTGCCAACAAGTTAATCTCACTTGTTGTAAAAATTCCGATGATTAAAAGAAACAATCTCATTAAAATTTAAGACTATTACTTAAAACGCAAATAATATAATTAGCGCTACAACTAATCCAAATAGTCCAGTTGCCTCAGCTAACGCAAACCCTAAAAGTAAATTAGGAAATTGTTTTTGAGCTGCCGATGGGTTTCTCATAGCTCCTGATAAATAATTACCAAAAATTATTCCAATTCCAACTCCTGCTCCTGCTAGTGCGATTGCCGCGAGACCCGCTCCAATCATTTTTGCTGCTTCTAACTCCATTGTTCCTCCTTTTTTTTGTTAATGGTGTAAATTTAATGCATCATTTAAATAGATGCAGGTTAAGATTGCAAAAACATAGGCTTGTAAAAATGCAACTAATATTTCCAAGCCAGTTAATGCTACTGAAAAACCAAGTGGTAACCAACCCCCTAGCATTCCTAAACTAACAACAAATCCCCCAAAAACTTTCAACATCGTATGACCAGCCATCATATTTGCGAACAATCGAACAGAAAGACTAACTGGTCTGCTTAAATAAGAAATTATTTCTATAATTGTGATGAGAGGTAAAAGAAAAATCGGCACACCACTTGGAACAAAAAGTTTTAAATAGCCAAAACCATGTTTTAAAAAACCAATAACAGTTACAGCAATAAAAATAAAAATTGCCATTAATAAAGTAACTATAATATGGCTTGTTACAGTGAAAGAGTAGGGTAGCATTCCAAGCATATTACAAAATAAGACAAACATAAATAAACTAAAAATAAACGGAAAATAAGGTTTGGCTTTTGATCCTGCTGTGTCACTTATCATCTTTGCAATAAAATTATAAAATATCTCCGCAATTAATTGAAATTTTCCAGGTATTAATTTTTTTTCTTTAGTACCCAAAAAAAGAATAATACAAATTGCAGTGGCGCTTAAAAGCATAAATAAGCTTGCGTTAGTAAAAGACAAGTCGATACCTGCAATTTTAATTTCAGGACCAATTCTGTGTACTTCAAATTGATGCATTGGATTTGTTGCCATATAAAATTTCCTACAATTAATCTTTTTTTTGCATTCTGTTAGCAGCCTTAATAACGTTTAAAATTCCAGCTATAGAACCTAAAAAAAAGAACAAAATTATTAACCAGGGTTTAGTATCAAACCAAGTATCTAAAATAAACCCAATTATTGTCCCAACTAACACAGCAGAAACAAGTTCTGTACCTAGCTTAAAAGCAGTGCCCATAAAAGAGCCATTTTCATTATTATTTGTGATTATCGAATCGTTTTTAAACTTATCTTTTGCAATTTTTAGGCGAGTTTTAAAATCTTTTAGATCTATCATCTTAGACTAAGCTACTAACTCTTCGGCTTTTTCTAAATCAACAGCAACAAGCTGGCTAACGCCCTTTTCTGGCATAGTTACCCCATATAGTCTATGCATTCTCGACATAGTTAATGCATGGTGAGAAATGATGATAAATTTAGTTTGAGTTATTTTTACAAGTTCATCTAATAAGGCACAAAACTTTGTAACGTTTGCATCGTCTAAAGGTGCGTCCACTTCATCCAGAACACATATAGGAGAGGGGTTTACTAAAAAGACCGCAAAAATTAAAGACAAGGCTGTTAACGCCTGTTCTCCACCTGATAAAAGAGTGATGGATTGAAGTCTCTTTCCCGGAGGAGAGACTAACATTTCCAAACCAGCTTCTAATGGGTCATCCGAGTCAACTAGTTCCAATTTTGCACTGCCACCATTAAACAGTTTTGTATAAACTTCATTAAATTTTCTATTTACTTTTGTATAAGCCTCAAGAAGTTTTTCACGTCCTTTTTGATTAAGCTCATCGATTGACGCCTTAAGTTTTACTATTGCAGAGTAAAGATCGGCTCTATCATCTTCCATTTTTTTAATTTCATCTTGATATTTTTTAGTTTCTTCGTCAGCTCTTAAATTAACTGAACCTAGAGCTTCTCTTTGTTTTTTAATTTTTTCTAATGCTAGTTCTTGTTTTTCTAAATCGGGATAATTTTCTGGGGTTAAAATACTTAAATTTGAAATTGATAACAGATCATTTTCATTACTTAGTTTAAGGTCGCTTTTAATAGAATAAATTAAGTCTTTTTTTCTTTTATCTATTCCGTCGAGCGTTGCCTCACTCCTTGCTTTATTTTCTCGAAGGATACTAAATTTTTCCTGTATCTCTTTTAAATTTTGATTAATTAAATTATATTTTTCTTCAGCCTTACTTAGCTCTTCATTTAATTCTTCACTTCTTTTTTTTGTATTTTCTATATTTTGTATATTTTGACCTTTAGTAGTTGCAATTTTTTCTGGATTTTTTTGATTTTCATTGATTTCAGATTTAATTCTATTTTTTCTTTCATTTAATTCTTTGATCATTTTATCAGAGTTAGATTTTAAATTTTTCCAGTTTTCTAGTTCAAAGTCTATATTTTTGATTCTCTCTCTTCTTTTAATAGAGTCACTTTTAATTGATTCATTTTTTCCATAAGTCGAAGCATATCGTTCTTGAGAAGATGTAATTTGGTTCACAATTTTTTTTAATTTTTCAAAAAGTTCTCTTGTTAATGTTTTTTTAGAGTCAATATAGCTTTCGATTTCGTTGATAACTTCGTCCAAATGGCCCTGAAGTTCATGTAAGCCTGCTTTTGACAGGTCTAAATCTTTTTGTGATCTTACTTCAGTTTCAGATAATTCTTTTTCAGTTTTCAATAATTCATTTTTTTCTTCAAATATTCTTTTTTCATTTAATGAGGCATCTAAAGATATACTTTTTTCTCTTTCAAGGTCGGAATTTAAAGTTTCTAATGAATTTTGAAGTTTAATCTGTAAACTTTTAATTCTCAATTCCTCTTCATCTAAATTAGACATTTCAAGGTTAAGTTTTTGAAGATTAGCTTGAGTTTCCATTCTTCTATCTCTTAAAGGAGCTAGCCTTTTATTTTCTTCTTCAAGCATCTGATTGTTGTAGCTTAAGTCTATTTTTACTGCACTTAACTCATCGTCTTGTTCGCTTAACTTTTCAGCAATAGTAGCTTTTTCTTTTTCTATTGAAGATAGTTTTAAGTAATAAAGACCAGCTTCTATACTTTTAATCTCTCTTGAAATTTCTTTATATCTTGTTGCTTCTTCAGCTTGTTTTCTAAGATTATCTAATTGTTTTTCTTGTTGTTTTTTCAATTCGTCAGCTCGTTTTAAATTATTTTCAGCTGCTTCTAATCTCGCTTCTGCTTCTTCTCTTCTTGCGTGGATACCTGAAATTCCAGCTGCTTCCTCTAATATAGCTCTTCGCTCAGCCGGTTTTGAAGTAACGAGCGAACCAATTCTTCCCTGGCTAATTAAAGAAGGTGAGTGCGCACCAGTAGACAGATCTGCAAAAAAAGTTTGCGCATCTCGTGCTCTTACTTCTTTTTGATTGATAAAATATTTTGAACCCTTGTCTCTCTCAATTCGTCTTGTTACTTTAATTTCATCTAATTCGTTGTATTGCAAAGGCCCATCTTTGTCTGGGTTTTGAATTTGTATTGAAACTTCGGAAATATTTTTTGCGGGTCTATTTGATGTACCTGAAAAAATAACATCTTCCATCCCCGAGCCCCTCATGCTTTTCGCTGAAGTTTCGCCCATGCACCATCTTAAAGATTCTACAATATTAGATTTACCACAACCGTTGGGTCCAACTATTCCAGTTAAACCTTCTTCTATATAAAAATCAGTCTTATCGAAAAAAGATTTAAATCCAGATATTTCTAGTTTTTTAAATTTCATTATAAAATTTTATCAATTGCTTTTTTAAAAGATTCGTAATTTCGTGATCCTTTATATTTTTTTTCATTTATATAGATAGTTGGTGTCGAACTTACTTCGTAGTTTTTTGTAGCCTCAATTCTTTCGTTGAGAATTTTTTCTTCAAGTTCTTTATCTGCCAAACATTTGTTCATTTCATCTTCTGTTAAATTAAATTTTTTCCCAATTGTCTTAATTGAATTATTAATTGTATTTATATCAGTTCCTGCCGCCCATTTATTTTGCTTTTTAAATATTTCAGTTAAAAATTTAAAGTTTACTTGAGAGCTCGCATTACATTTCAAAACCTTTTCTGCATTTAAAGCCGCTAGATCAAGTGGAAAACTATGATGTTCAAATTTTACCTTTCCGGAGCTAATATATTCTTTTTCTAACTCCTCATATATTTTTCCATGAAAGTCAGCACAATGAGGACATGTTAGTGATGAAAATACTTTTACAGTAACCATGTTGTTAGAATTATTCTTACTTTGTGACAACTGATCACAATTAATAAACAGGAAAAAAAAAGTTAATAAAAAAGTATTTTTAATTATTTTTAGCATTGTAAGCCTCTATTAGTTTATTTAACGTTTTTTTAAGCCCTTCATTATCAATATTCTCAAGTTTATTACTATAATTCAATTTAGCTTCATTTAATGGAGAAGTTTGTTTTGATATTTTTTTTTCGTGAACAACTTTAAGTTTAACTTCTTTAATACATTTAAAGCCAAAAAAACTATTAATTTTATCCATAATTTCTTGTTTTCTATACTCCACGGTTAATTCATTTCCGTGAATTACATTTAAAACTAGAGTTCCATTGTTCATTTCTTTACCCATTTTTATTGTACTCGGATAACATTCGCTAGAAAGATCTTTACCGATCATTTTAGCCCAGTTATCGACTATATTAGAAAAGTTATAACTACCTTTTTTTAATAGTTTCTTTAGACCCTGCGGTAACGACTTAGAAAAAGGTCTTAAACCTTGTATGAAAGTACTGCTTTTATTGTTATCTTTTTTTTTATGCATCTTCAGAATAATTTATCAAAAAAAATTCTAGCTTGGTACGATAATAACAAGCGAGCACTACCTTGGCGTGTTAGTAAAAAGTCCCCAAAAAAGCTTTATTACAGACTTTTAAGTGAATTTATGTTGCAACAAACACAGGTTAAAACAGCACTTCCTTATTTTAAAATTTTTTTATTACATTTTCCTAGCTTGAAATCTTTATCTAAATCGAATGAGAGAAAAGTTTTAAAATTATGGGAAGGACTTGGATACTATAGAAGAGCAAGAAATCTTTTAGCTACTGCTAAAATAATCGTTAAAAAACATAACTCTAAGCTTCCAAAAAAAATAATTGATATAAAAAAACTCCCAGGAATAGGCGACTATACAGCTAATGCTTTGTTGGCCTTCATTTACAATCAGCCAACAATTGCAATTGATGGAAATGTTAAGAGAGTATTTTCAAGAATTGTAAATAAGAGTGAAAATAAAATAGATTTTAATAAACTTATAGAAACTAATAAAAAATCTTTATTTAAAACAAAAAGACACTCAGATTTTGTAGAGGCACTAATGGAGTTTGGAGCATTGATATGCAAACCAAAAGAACCACAGTGTTTTAAATGCAATATTAAAAGCACATGTGAATATTTTAAATCTGATGAAAAATTTAAACAAAGCAAAAGAATTCAACCGGAAGAAAAAAATTATGATATATTTTGCTACATTGATAAAATACAAAAAAAAATAGCTTTAACAAAAAAACATGATTTAGGATTTTTAGACAAATTTTATTTACCTCCTATAAAAGAAGCATCTATTAATAATAAAATAAAAAACTGGAATTTTCATTCAAATTTTAAAAAATCCATCTCTAATAAAAAATTAAATATTAATTTGTATTATAAATTTTCTTCAAAACTTCCATTGCAATCACAGTGGTTTTCTTTAAAAGGAAATAATGAATTTATTCCTTCGTTTACAAAAAAAATATTTAAACAAATTTTAAATATTAAATAATGAAAAAAAAAATTGCAATCATTGGAGCTGGAATTGGCGGACTTACGCTAGCTAACTTTTTGCAAAATAGTTCAAATTTTGAGTTTATTATTTACGAAAAAAATGAAACATTAAATCTAGATGAGGGTTTTGGCATTCAACTAGCTGTTAATAGCGTTTCTATTTTAAATCAAATAGGCTTTAGTAGTTTAAATAAATCAGAATTTTTTAATCCAGCAAAATTAGATTTTTATTCTAACCAAGATAAAGTAGGTGATTTAGATTTAACCCAATTTAATAACGATACAGAAAAATACACAACACTTAAAAGATCATCTTTAATTAAAATTTTAAAAGATAAATTATTTTCAAATTTAATAAGGTTTAACAAAACTATCAAAGAGATAGAACAAAATAAGAATAATATAAAAATAAATTTTACAGATGGTGAGACTGATGAAGTTGATTGCCTTGTAGTTTCAGATGGTGTCTTTTCAAGCACCAAATCAATTATTGAAAACAAAAATTACAGACCTAACTATTATGGTGCTATAGCGATAAGAACTATTGTTGACAGAGAAAAAGTTAAAGATTTTGATAAAAATAATATTTCTTTATTAATGAGCCCAGATGCCCATGCAGTTCTATACCCGACAAATGAAAAGGAACATAACCTTGTAACTGTTGTTAGAAGTAAAATTAAAGACTTTGAAAAAATTAATAATATAAATTTTATTAAAGCAATTTTAAAAAATAGTATTTTAAAAAATAATAGTGCTCTGACATCACTATTTGAGGGAGATTTAGCTTCCTGGCCTATCTATACTTCTGACAAGCCAATTGCCTCTAAATTTAAAAATGTTTTTTATCTTGGGGACGCATTCTACGCATTACCACCTTCAATGGCACAAGGAGCTTCGCAGTCAATCGAAGGAGCTATAGAATTATTTGAAATTATTGAAAAAAATATAAATGACAAAAAAAATTTGTATTTTAAAACTAGACTTAACAGGATTGAAAAAATTAACAAAAGATCTAATTTTAATTATTTTGCTTTTCATTTAAGTAATAAATTTTTTGTTAGATTTAGGAATATCTTAATTAAAAAATTAATTAATAATGAAAAGTTTATTAAAAGTTATTTAGGAAGAGTTTTTAGAAAATAGTTTCTGTCTTAAATTATCAATGGGTAACACTGCACCCTCTATGTTGTAGTGCCAGTATGTCCAACCATTACAACTTTCTGCACCTAATATTTTAGCTGCAACTTTATGAATCGAGCCCTCATTTTCTTTGTATTTAATACTTCCATCAGCCATAATTTTTGCATTGTATTTCTTTTTATGGTCAAACAATGTCATCCCAGGCGCTAAGATTCCCATTTCAATTAATGACCCAAAAGGAATTCTTGGTTTAGATTTATTGTTTTTAATAGTGTCTAAATAGTTGTCTTCAATTTCTATTACTTCTTCCAATCTTTTCTGAGCTGCTAAAAAATATTTTTTGTCTTTTTCAATGCCAAAATATTTTCTTCCTAGTTTTTTTGCAACCACAGCAGTAGTTCCAGTTCCAAGAAAAGGGTCAAAAACAGAATCTCCTTTATTTGTAGTTGCTAATATTACTCTATACAAAAGTGATTCAGGTTTCTGTGTAGAATGAACTTTCTGTCCATTTTTTTTTAACCTTTCTTTTCCACTACAAATAGGCAACATCCAATCTGATCGCATCTGTAAATCATCATTTAAACATTTTAAAGATTGATAATTAAAGGTGTATTTAGTTTTTTTATTTTTAGAAGCCCATATTAAAGTCTCATGCGCATTGGTAAACCTCGTTCCTCTGAAATTCGGCATTGGATTATTTTTTCTCCAAATAACATCATTTAACAACCAATAATCTAAATTTTGCAAGTGATAACCTAATCGAAAAATATTATGATAGGAGCCTATAACCCAAATACTCCCATTATCTTTTAATATTCTTTTACACTCACTCAACCAAGCTTTACAAAAATTATCATAATGTTTAAAACTTTTAAATTGATCCCACTTATCATCCACACCGTTTACCTTACTATCATCAGGTCTTCTTAAAGATTCACCAATCTGCATATTGTAAGGAGGGTCGGCAAAAACTAAATCAAAAGTTTTATCTGGAATTTTTTTTAAAATTTCCAATGAATTTCCGTTTGCAATTGTGTTAAACAACTCTGACATTAATTGATTCAACTTGAAATTGAATCTTAGGTCAAACGTTTTTAATTAAAACTAGCACACTCTTGTGTTTTGAAATTTTATTTTAACAACATCTTGTGTATTGGCTTAAATCCTTTTCGATGATGAAAGGTAATACCAAATTTTTCTAGACCCATCATATGTGCTTTAGTTCCGTAGCCGAAATTTCTTTCCCATGCATAGTGAGTAAATTTTTTAGATAATCTAATCATAAGCAAATCCCTATATGTTTTTGCAATAATTGAAGCCGCACTAATGCATTTAATTTTTGCATCACCTTTAATTATTGTTTTATAATTTTTTATGCCACTTGGTGCAAAAGGACCGTCTATTAAGATCAGCTCAGGTTTCTTTGGAAGTTTGTTAATGGCTCTTTTCATTGAAAGTAGAGAAGCCTGTAAAATATTAATATCAAATATTTCTTCGACAGAAGCTATTCCAATTGCATAATGAGAATTTTCTTTTATATATTGAGCGATTTTTAATCTATTCTCGAAATTAATTTTTTTAGAATCTTTTATAGGTTTTAAATTTATCTTATCATTAAGTATGACGGCTGCGGAAACAACAGGCCCAGCCAAGCAGCCTCTGCCAACCTCATCAACTCCAGCCGTAATAATATTATTTTTCAATTTTAATCTTTAAATCTGAAATTTTTTTTCTGATCATTTTTAGGTCTATCCATGACATGGCTTTTTGATCTGGTTGTCTCATCAAAAAAGCTGGATGAAATAAAGTAATTACAGAGGTATTACACTTGCCTATTTTCTTTTCAACCCACTTGCCTCTAACGTCAGATATAATTTGGTCGCCACCTATGACGGCACTCAATGCTGTGCTACCTAACAATATTAATATTTTAGGATCTATAATTTCTATATGCTTAGTTAAGTAAGGCAGGTAACGTATGACCTCTTCTGCATTTGGAGTTCTGTTTTCTGGAGGTCTATAATTTACTACATTAGTTATATAAACATTCTCTCTATCTAGATTAATTGATAATAACATCTTATCTAAAAGCTCACCAGTTTTACCAATAAATGGCACTCCTTCTAAGTCTTCGTTAGCACCTGGACCTTCTCCAATAATCATAATTTTGGCATTAGGATTTCCATCAGAAAAAACAATATTTGTAGAATTTTTTTTTAATACACAATTTTTAATATTTGTGATGAGTTGCTTAAGTTCTTGTAACTCTTTGCCTTTAGTGCCTTTGACGGATAAATTACTATTAATTTTATATCGATTTATAGCTTCATTCTCATATATTAGGTTATGATTAATTAGACTATAATATTTAATTAATTGTATAAATTTAGTATTAATTCTTTTTGCCATTTAAATAATTATGAAAAACTTAAAAGCTGAATTCAAGTTAATAATTTGTGTTTTATTATTTTTAAACACTTTTAATATTCTTGCAGCTAAGAATATAGATGACTTTTATGATGCAAAAGACATAACTAATTATTTTTCAGGAATATTAGCTGTAAACGACAATCAATATCAAAAATCTTATGACTATTTAAAATCTTTAAATAACCTGGAAGATAATCATTATGCTTACTCACAATATTTTCACTACTCTTTAGTAGCACTTGAAAAATTTAAAGATGCAACAAATTATTCAAAAAAACTTGAGAAAAAAAAAATTGACAATTTTGAGAGTAATTTAGTTAGTGCAGTTTACTATTTAGAGCGTAAAGATTTTGATAAAGCTTCAGTATATTTTAAAAAAATTAAAAATAAAAGTCAGCCAGGATCAATCCAGAATATTATTTCAGCGTCTTTAAATAGCTGGGCTGATTTTAAGAAAACAAATAATCTTGATTCAGCACTTAATCTTTTAGAAAGTATACCAAAAAAATTTGAAAATTTAAAAGATATCCAAAAAACATTTGCTTACTGTTATTTTGATTCAGATCAAGCCAATGAAGAATTTAAAAAATTGACTTTACGTTCTAATATTAATTATTCAAGATATTTTTTCTTTCATGCAAACTATTTAGTTTCAAAAAAAAAAGAAAAAAAAGCACAAGAA
>Ga0307986_10003349_pt1 | contig 11182 bp, 10 predicted proteins | sample EllFjometageno82_FD_203170 | JGI IMG/M metagenome (GOLD analysis project Ga0307986, IMG submission 203170) | Marine microbial communities from Ellis Fjord, Antarctic Ocean - #82 | ecosystem: Environmental > Aquatic > Marine > Unclassified | place: Southern Ocean | collected 2014-10-09
ATAATGACCAGAGGCAAAGATGATCCAAAAGAAATGTACGATGCACTCGGTACTAAAGACGATAGAAAGGAATTAGACAGACAATTTAAAAACGAGAAGTCTAATTTTAAAATCGCCATGGTGGTTGATATGTGGCTTACAGGTTTTGATGTTCCATTTTTAGATAGTATTTACATTGATAAGCCAATTCAACAGCACAACCTGATACAGACTATTTCAAGGGTAAACAGGAAATTCTCTAACAAATCGAAAGGTTTAGTTGTCGATTACATTGGCATTAAAAGTTCCATGAATAAAGCATTAAAGCAATACTCCAAAGTAGATAGTAATAATTTTGAAGACATTGCTAGTTCAGTGGTTGTTGTTAAAGATATGCTTGATCTGTTGGCGAATATCTTTCATCAATTTGACACCTCAGACTACTTTACAGGTCAGTCTTTAAAACAATTAAAATGCCTTAACAAGGCATCAGAATTTGTCCAGCTTACTCAGGATTTGGAAAAACGATTTATGGAGCTAATGAAGCGACTCAAATCGGCTTATGATATTTGTTGTGGAAGTCAAGAATTTACTCAATCACAAAGAGACCATATTCATTTTTATATAGCCGTGCGTTCAATCATATTTAAACTCACAAAGGGAGTTGCACCAGACATTGATCAGATGAATGCCAAAGTTCGTGAAATGGTAAAAGAAGCAATCCAAAGCGAAGGCGTTGAGGAGATTATTAAATTAGGAGATGGTAGCGACACTGAGATAAATATTTTTGATCCAGATTACTTGGCTAAGATTGACAAAATTAAATTACCTAACACAAAGATTAAGCTCTTACAGCAGCTTTTAGCAAAGTCGATAGAGGAATTTAAAAAGGTCAACAAAGTAAAAGCTATAGACTTCTCCAAAAAGATGAAAGTTTTAGTGGATACATACAATGAAAGAAAGCCAGATGTTCTTCAGAGTGAAGTTTTAGAAGACTTTACAGATGAAATAATTGACCTTTACCATGAACTTGTCAAAGAGAAAGACTCCTTTAAAGATCTGGGAATTGACTTTGAAGAAAAAGCCTTTTATGATATACTAAAATCTCTTTGTGTAAAGTATGACTTTAATTATCCTGAGGACAAATTATTACACCTAGCCAAAGAAGTAAAAGTAGTCGTAGACGATAAAGCAAAATACACAGATTGGAATCAACGAGCAAATATAAAAGCAGAATTAAAAGTAAGTTTAATCATACTCTTAGCTGAAAATGGTTATCCTCCTGTAGATAAAGATGAAGTGTACAAAGAGATTTTTGAGCAAGCTGAGAATTTTAAGAAGTATCAAGAGTAAGCTATAAGATTCTAACAAAATAATTATAACGCTACAACTTCTTAGTCATAAAATGAATAATATGGTTTCAAAAATAGATGAGTTAATTAAATACTTGACCAGAGTATTTAACGGCACTGAATTAACCAGTGAATCAAAGAAAGAACAAGAGAAATACGGTGATTATACTAAAGAAGACGAAATAGTTAGAAGCCAAGATTTTTTCATTTTAACCAAAGACCTTGATAATGTTCTTAAAGAATGGTTTGTTGGTTATAAAAATGATGAGGAGCTAAATAAAACTCTTAAATTCAAGCTTGGAGCACTCAAGAAGTTATCCTTTCCAAAAGGAAAAGAGGTGTTCTTTCTCTATAAGGATAAAACCAATCATAATAATGTTTTTTTCACAAAACAGAGGCATGATGATTATTCACATATAATTCATTCTCATTTGATCGAGGTGTTTGAAGAGAAGCTTAAAGAGCTAAATGCTGAGGTCATCTCTGATAACCCTTACCCATTATTATTTGTGTCCAGAAAAGTCTATGATGATTTTATTACTTATACATCTATGCACATCATTGAATACTATTTGGATTACTCATATCTCAAAAAACGATTGGACAATGAAAATCTTATTCATAGGACAATGGATAATGATTTTATGAAAATCATTTACAGTAAAATGGAATTGATTTCCGAGAGAGATTATAAAGACTATCAAATAACAAGTAAGCTTTACTCACTAAATAAATCTTCATCGGTAGCAAGAGAGAATAACTTCAACAATATCTTTCTAGATTAGTCATTTCCCATCAGGGGAAGTTTTTTGCCCATAATGGGACAAATAATTATTTGAGTTTTGTTTAAACTTTAAATAATTAATATCATGAAGAGTAATCAAATCATTTTCGATGTTCTATCTAAAGAAGAACTTCAAGACCTCATCGGTAAATCCCTTGAAGAGGTAATTAAAAACAACTCAAAAAACATTCCGCCAGACCAGGAGCTTCTCACCAGAGAAGAAGCCTGTATGCTTTTAAAAGTCGATTCTAGCACTCTTTGGAGATGGACCAACAAAGGTAAAATTACCGCCTATGGCATTGGTAGTAAAAGGTTCTATAAGAAAGAAGAACTATTGAATTCTTTAATCCAATTAACCTCTAAAAACTAAAGCAATGAAAAAATATAATGTAAATGTTTTAAAAAAAATAAAGGATCCTAATATGAAAGATATTAGGGATATCTCTGATGTATTTGAGAAAATAAAGAATGGTGTATTGAAAGAAAAAATTGAAGCGATTAGAAGCACTAATGATAAAGCAATAATAAATTCATTAAAAGAGAATCTACCTTCGTTTACTGTTTCTGCAACTTTTAATGATAGAAGAATTAAAGAAAATGTAAAGGACTATAATGGGCTTATTCATTTAGATTATGATGGAGTTGATGATCCAGAACAATTAAAAAGTGAGGTCTCAAAACTAGAAACTACATTTTGTGCTTTTACTAGTCCAGGGGGAAAAGGGCTTAAAGTTTTTATCAAAACTAACGCGACATCAGAATACCACGAATCATCTTTTAATCAACTAAGAAAGCTCTATGACACATATGTTGGTATTGAGTCCGATAGATCCGTGAAGGACGTCACAAGACTTTGTTATGCGTCTAGCGATACTCTTTTATACTCAAATAATAAATCTATTGAGTTTGATATAATAGAATATCTAAAGCCTAAAGAAACTACTCAGCACTATACTCCTGAATTTGCTTATGATTATACCTCAAATATTATAACATTTACTAGCGGATCAAGAAATGTGTTCACTTACACCTATGGTTGTAACTCAAATAAATATGGGATTAATGAAAATGAAGCCATAGAGTATATCACTAAATTCTCAGAACCTGATTTCACTTATAATGAAATAGAGAGGACTGTAAAAAACGCTTATAAAAGAAACTCAAGCGAATTTGCAACCTTGCAATATTGCAATACTGCAACATTCGAATCAGAAAGCTTACAGTCGCCGTTTATTAGTGATGAGGTTTATGAGGATTTACCTCAAATCTTAAAAGAAGCTTGTAATCACTTTGAAGAAAGAGAAAGGGATGTTTTTTTAATCTCCTCGATCACAGTCTTAAGCGGATACTTTAGTAACGTGTCCGGTTCATACGATAGAAAACTAGTTTACCCAAACCTTTATGCTTTTATTGTTGCTAACGCTGCTAGTGGAAAAAGTGCTGCTAAATACGCTAAAGCTTTAGGTCAGGATTACCATAATACGCTTAAAAAGACAACTGAAGTTGCGATGAAAGAATACAAAAAAGCTAAAATTGAATTTGATAAAAAAAAGAAGGCTAAAAAAGCAGAGGGTATTGAAGAGCCAGAAAAGCCAAATAGATTAATGTTTTTTATTCCCGGTGACACCTCAGAAGCTAGTCTTGTGGGTCATATTGGAGAAAATGAAGGTAAGGGATGTGTTTTTGAAACTGAAGCAGACACAATCTCCGGCGCTAATAAGCAAGAATGGGGAGGGTTTTCTCCTGTCCTAAGAAAAAACTTTCATCATGAGGACATCTCTAGAACAAGAAAAACAGATGATGAATTTACGGAGATATCAAATTCAAGATTTTCATTTCTTACTACCGGAACTCCAGACCAAGTAAAAAAATTAATCCCGTCTACAGAGGATGGTCTCTATAGTCGTTTTCTGTTTTATGTGTTTTCAATTCCCTATGAGTGGAGGTCAACTTTCACCCAAGAAGTCGGTGATTCTATGGATGTAATTTTATCTAAAGTTGGCCAGTTATTCTATTCAGAATATAAAAATGAGGAGGAGAGGACATTTGCTTTAACACCTTCTCAAGGAAAAAAACTTGATAATGCTTTTGAAAATATTTTAGAGGAGATAAAAAAAAAGACTCCCCGTGAGGAGGCAATTAGTGTCTTGTTTAGACATGGGCTGATGACTTTTAAAATTGCAATGATCTTTTCTGCACTAGAGTCAAAGGATCAGAAGATCCTTTGTTCAGATAAGGTATTCGACTTAAGTCTAAAGCTTATTTCAGAGGTGTTTCTTGATAATTCTCTTGAGCAACTCAAACGAATGCCAAAAGCAACTGTTGCGTCACCGTCTAAACACAAAAAATTATTTGATGCTCTTCCTAAAGAATTTCATAGAAAAAAGGCAATAGATCTTGCAAAAGAAATTGGAATTTCCCAAAGAAGTGCTGATGGCTATCTCAAAACACTACAAGATCAAGGCAAGATAATAAAGCAAAAACATGGTTTATACATTAAATTTTCATGAGACACCCTGAGACAAAGGGTAACCCCTGTGCCCATTTTTTAGACCCCTAGACTTAAATTACTAAACATATTCCTGTTAAGACCAGTAATAGAAAAGATTTAAGGGGTTGATGAGTCTTATATTTTATTAGACACGCGCAGGCAAGAGGTTATACCTGTGGGGTATAAAACCACCCTTAATCAAAAGGGGGGTAATACTATATGTTCAGACCAATGATAGAAGGGGATTAAAGGGTAGGTGACTACGCTACAAAAGATAACCGTTAAAATGGAGCTAAATTGATAGAATATTGATACTATTAATATATTTTTAATTAGTTTTTGAGTGAAACTGTAACAGGTTTACAAGCTACTAATGAAGTAACTGAAGACTTGCACTTGTTTGTGTGATGGATTGCCCTTTTAGACTAAATAGCATTACATTAATTTAATCCCCACAATTAGCAACAATACTGCGAATGCTTTTTTCAATGCTGCCGCAGGTAATTTATGTGTAAGTTTTGCACCGACATGTGCGGTGAAAAAGCTAGCTAAACTCAGACAAATAAATGCATAAATGTGTACAAAGCCTAATACACCACTAGGCAATACCTCTTTTACACTAGGATCAACAAATTGCCCAAAGACAAAAAATCCAAAAGCACCAGAAGCAGCGATAGGTAAACCACAGGCGGCCGATGTACCCACTGCATTCTGAATTTTTAAACCATAATAATTCAATATTGGGACGATTAATGTACCTCCGCCAATACCAAAAATAGCAGAAACAATACCGATAAAACCCCCCAAGCTAGTCTGTCCTAAAGGCGAGGGTAGTTTGCTAAAGTTGTTTTCTTCTAAAGATTTGTTTTTCGTAAATAATATTTTTAATCCTACCAAGAAGGTACCAATACCAATTATTACCTGAAGTGAATTACCATGAATAACAGATGCAACACCAGCACCAATCAATGAACCGATTACCAATCCTGGTGCCATGCGTTTCCATATACTCCAATTTACGGCTCCTTTACTATCGTGAGCACGAAGTGAACTAATGGAAGTAACAATAATGGTTGTAAGAGATGTACCAATACCAACATGTGTAAGCGCAGATTCTGGGACGCCTTGTGCTTTAAAAATGTAAATTAATGCTGGCACAATTATTATTCCCCCACCAAGACCAAACAAACCTGCAAGTAACCCAGATATAGCACCTGCAGCGAGATAATAGAGAATATATATATCCATATACAAATTAAATTTTTGATAATTTTATTAGTTTTCAGGTCTCCATTTGATGAAATAAAACCATTGAATTAAGTGTTAAATACGAAAACCATTTTTGAATTAATACATTGGAACTAAATCCCAAGTTCTTTGCGTATAATTTTTGCTCCTGCGCTTAAAGCACTTAACTTTCCTTTAGCTACGTTTCGGGATAACGGAGCCATACCACAGTTTGTACTAGGGTAAAGATTTTCGATATCTACAAATTCAAGAGCTTTACGTAGAGTATTGGCTACTTCTTCAGGTGTTTCGATCCTATTGGTTGCCACATCAATTGCACCGATCATTACTTTTTTACCACGAAGGAGTTCAATTAAATTGAAAGGTACATGTGAGTTATGACATTCTAATGACACCAAATCAATAGTAGAATTTTGAATTTTTGGAAAAATTTCTTCGTATTGACGCCATTCTGAACCCAGTGTCTTTTTCCAATCGGTATTCGCTTTTATTCCATACCCGTAACAAATATGTACCGCAGTTTGGCAGTTTAAACCTTCAATGGCTCTATTCAATACCGTCATTCCCCAATCGTTTACTTCATCAAAGAATACATTAAATGCAGGCTCATCAAATTGAATGATATCTACTCCTGCATCTTGGAGCTCTCTTGCTTCTTCATTGAGTGCTTTTGCAAATTCCCAGGCCAATTTTTCTCGACTTTTGTAATGGTTATCGTACAACGTATCTACCATTGTCATCGGTCCTGGTAATGCCCATTTTATTGGTTTGTTAGTCTGTTTGCGTAAAAATTTAGCATCATCAACAAAAACTGCTTTTTGACGTGCAACCTCGTCTACAACAACAGGAACACTGGCATCATAACGGTCACGAATTTTTACAGTTTTACGATTTTGAAAATCGACACCACTTAAATGCTCAATAAAAGTAGTTACAAAATGTTGACGTGTTTGCTCACCATCACTTATTATATCAATCCCAGCCAATTGTTGTTCATGAAAAGAAACGCGTAAAGCATCTTGTTTCCCTTCAAGTAACTGATTGCCTTCTAATTTCCAAGGTGACCAGAGTTTTTCGGGAGGTGCAAGCCAAGCAGGTTTGGGTAAACTTCCAACAGTTGAGGTTGGTAGTAATTTTTTCATAATAGAATAATTTTAATGTTTAGGACTAATTAAAGAGTGAAATTAGTAGACCACTGTTCTAGGGCACTTTTGTATGGCTTAATGAAATGCTTTTCTGCAAATTTACCTTGCTCAATTCCTAACTGGGTTCGCTCTTCTCGGTTGTATATAATTTTCGTTATTGAATGGTCTTGATTTTTTAAACTAGGCTTATAGCACTTTCCTGCTATAGAATTAGCATTATAAATTTCAGGTCTATAAATCTTTTGGAACGTATCCATGGTACTAATGGTACTTATTAATTCAAGATTTGTATAGTCAGCTAGTAAATCGCCAAAGAAATAAAATGCAAAAGGGGCAACGCTATTAGAGGGCATAAAATAACGAACTTGTAAGCCCATTTTTTTGAAGTATTGCACTGTTAAAGAAGATTTGTCCGATTGGTATTCAAAACCTAATATCGGGTGATGGTTTCCCGTACGATTATACGTTCTATTTTCTGACACGCTCAAACACATAACAGGTGGTTTCGTAAAGTGTTTTTTGTAACTCTCTGATTTTACAAAATACTTAAATAAATTGCCGTGTAATTCACCAAAACTTTTCGGAATACTAAAGTGATCCTTACCTTTGTTGTGCTCTAAAAGCTGTATGCTAAAATCATAATCGCGCACATAAGAAGAAAAGTTATTACCTACAATGCCTTCAATATGTTTGCCTGTTTTATGATCGATAATATGCGTTTTTAAAATCTCAATTAACGGAAATGTTTTACCGCTAGCATCAATATCTAAATCAACAGAAACAATTTCTAATTCAACCGAATAGCGATTGTTATAAGGATTATCCCAGTTAACTAAGGTATTAAAACGATTGTTAATCATATTAATCGCATTACGTAAGTTTTCTTGACGATTTTCTCTTATTGCCAAATTGGCAAAGTTGGTTGTTCTACGGGTACTGTTTGAGGGTATATAGTCCTCATCGAAATATATACTCTTTAGTGTGAATGTTAAATTATTCTTGATGTTATTCTGAATGGTTTCCATACTGTTTTTATCGTTTAATGTGATAGTTTTCATCTTATGATAATTTGTATTTTTAACCTTACAAATTTAAAAAAAAAGATTAATTATCTTAATTTTTATTTAAAATTGGATAATATATCTTTTTATATTATTTTAGAAGATAATTAATCTTTTTAAAAGTGTAAAAATGAAAAAAACAGATAATTTCTCTTCAGAAAACTTAGATATAATTGATTTTGAATTGCTTAGAATGCTTCAAAAAGATGCTAAATTAACTGTTAAAGAAATAGCTATTCGAGTAAATTTATCTCCAACACCCGTTTATGAAAGAATTAAACGACTGGAAAAAAAGGGTTTAATAGAAAAGTACATAGCTATTGTAAATGCTGAAAAAGCAGGTAAAAATCTAACTGTATTTTGTAATATCATTTTAAAGGAACATACCAAAGAGATCGTAAATAAGTTCGTAAGGGATATCGTTTCGCTTAAAGAAGTGGTTGAATGTTACAATATTTCGGGCGACTACGATTTTTTATTAAAAATTGTCATAAAGGATATGAAACATTATCAATATTTTGTTATTAATGAGTTAGGCTCGGTTGAAAATATTGGAAGTGCACATAGTACTTTTGTTATTGGGGTTACAAAACACAACTATGCTGTTCCATTATAGTTATGATCAATGTCCCAAGCCTAAAGCGATGGGATCAGCGGCATGTGCAACTTTCCTTTGAAATCTTAAAAAACAATATATACCAAATCATTGTAGGAGATATGAAATTTTACAAAAAGTGTAAATTCCTACAATGCCAAAAGAGGTATCACTAGTGTTCCGTTAATTCATTTAATTGCCATTAAGAACTATCTGTTATGTTGCTTTGTGTCACTCCTGCGTCACTTTTAAGATATAAATTTCTTATAGATTACTATAAATATTGACTTAAAATAGATAGGGTCATATTCTTGTAGACGATTTAATAGCTTCTTTAGACGTAAATGAGTTAGATACTAATCAACGTATTAAGATGCTTCAAATTGCTTTATAATACACTTTACCAAGAATAAAATAAGCTACTAATGAAGTAAGTGAAGACTTGCCTTTGTTTATGTAATTAATACTAGTAATTAACTTTAGTGGTTTTCTCTTTTTTCAAGTAATCTTTATCTTTAATATTGCAAAAAACAAAAATATGCGCAGGCACGATTTAGATTGGTTGAGAGTATTAGTATTTGGGTTACTTATTTTTTATCATGTAGGTATGTTCTTTGTCCCTTGGGGATTTCATCTAAAAAATAATGCTATTTATGAATGGTTAGTGTACCCAATGTTGTTTTTAAATCAATGGCGACTACCTATTCTATTTGTCATTTCTGGAATGGGAACTTTTTATGCTTTGCAAAAAAGAACAGGTGCTTACTTTGCTCTAGAACGTATTAAAAGATTAGGATTACCTCTAATATTTGGCATGTTATTTATCATCTCTCCACAAGTATATTTTGAAAGATTGAATAAAAATCAATTTGTAGGAAACTACTTTGATTTTTGGCCAAATTAGGCACTTAACGGGATATATCCTGAAGGGAATTTTAGCTGGCATCATTTATGGTTTCTTCCATATTTATTGATCTTTTCATTAATATTAATTCCTATATTTTTATACTCTAAAAAGCATCCAAATAGCAAATTTATTCTCTGGATAAAAGAGAAATCAAGAAAACCATTAGGATTATACATTTTTGTTATTCCGTTATATTTAGCCGAAGCATTTATCGAACCTTATTTCCCAATTACTCATGCACTAATTGACGATTGGTTTAACTTTATAAATTGTATGATACTTTTCTTATTTGGGTTTTTATTAATGTTGATAAAAGATGTTTTTTGGACAACAGTTGAAAAATACAGAAGCTATTTTTTAATAACTGGAATACTAAGTTTTATTATTATGTTAGTAATAATTCATACTTATGAAGACTCAACAATACGCCATTTTACAGAAGCATTCGTTAAAGTTGTAAATCTATGGTCTTGGGTGCTTACTTTATTTGGATATTCTGCGAAATATTTAAATAGAAAAAGTAAAATATTAAATTATTCTAACGAAGCTGTATATCCTTTTTATATTTTGCATCAAACTATTATGATAACTATTGCTTATTTTTTAATTGAACTGGAATGGTCATTTGGCTCAAAATTTTCAATAATGACTTTTGGTACTTTTGGATTTTCTTGGCTTATTTATGAATTTTTAATTCGACGTTGGAGATTTATTAGACCCCTTTTCGGATTGAAAAAAAAGTAAATTAAATAACATTAATCAAAGTCTAATCTACTGCACTAAAAGACAACAACGTATAAAATTAATTGCTTTATTTTAGCTTACTTACGAATGTCCTTGCGGACTTTCTCTCTGTGATTATTTACTAAATTTAGTTGCGCTGCAACTTTAAATAATAGGAGGAGGGGAAATCAAAAACATATTAGTTCAATTTTTCATTATTAGAGTCATTATATAATGAGTCTCAATCAGTTCTCTTGGTGTAAAACTTAAGTTCGATACTTCAAAAGGGTTATCTACTAAAACAATAAAACGGTTATACTTTTATAGTGTAGCCGTTTTTGATATATATCTTTCAATGATTGCAAGGTTCAATTCATTTTTATCCTTAACATTTGCTATGTCTTGATTATCGACAGGTCTAACATTGTGATGGCTCCACAAGGCCAACTCTATTACAACTGGAGTTAACGAAAGTCCTTTCTCAGTTAGAAAATAGTGATTGGTTTTTTGGTTGTCAGGCACTTTATGTTTGACAATAAACCCAATTTTTTCAAGTGTTTTTAACCTATTAGACAAAATACTTGGTGCGATAGACTCATCACTTTCAGAAAAATCTTTAAATGTTTTTTTGTGTTCAAGTAGCATTAGTTTTATGATAACAAGGGTCCATTTATCTCCAACGATATCTAATGCTGTAGCTACAGGGCACTCACATCTAAAAATCTTATTTAAAGAAGACATAATTTTTAAAACTAAATTTTACTATCAATTCAATAGTTATTTTTTCTATCTTTGCTATCAAAACAAAAGTAATAATAAATAATCTATCAAATGAATAAAAAAGTATTGTTAACGGGTATTTCAGGATATATAGGTAATCATTGTGCTGTGGAACTT
>Ga0307986_10003350_pt1 | contig 11179 bp, 18 predicted proteins | sample EllFjometageno82_FD_203170 | JGI IMG/M metagenome (GOLD analysis project Ga0307986, IMG submission 203170) | Marine microbial communities from Ellis Fjord, Antarctic Ocean - #82 | ecosystem: Environmental > Aquatic > Marine > Unclassified | place: Southern Ocean | collected 2014-10-09
TCACGCCAACTGATTATGATGATGAAGAAGATGCGGCTTTTTTGAAGAGTCGTCCACGGCAATACTATTAGGAGGCCAACATGGCAGACAAACAAGCAATTATGATGGCTTTGAAAGAAGCTATGGGTGGCTCAACTCGCCCTAAAGCACGCCCGAAGACGATTGGTGGCGGCATGACCGACGGGACGCGCGGTCCATCCCCTATGCGTAAGGCTGCTGGCGGTGGTATGGGTGACGGCACTCGTGGCATCCCTCCTGAGCAAAACTACAGCGAAGAAGACCTGATGCGTTTGCTCATGTCTGCTGGCGCTAAGTCTCCTAAAAAGCCTGCTGGTATGATGCGCGGTGGTAAAGTTCAGGGTTATGAGGGTGGCGGTGCTGTTCGCAAAAAGAAACCCAAGAGCGGCTGCGTCATGAAAGGCCGTGGCGGCAAGTACAAAGGAATGAAGTAATGGCTAAAACTCCAAAGAAAACCAAGACTTCACGTACTGGCGCTCAGTATTATCAATCGGATAGACAACGCAAAGCCCGTCTGAACGCAAAGCCCGGTAGTCGTACTGAAATGGATGATCTAATCCGTCAAGCCCTTATGGAAAAAGTTTACTCTGGTGAGCTTTCTCCTGAAAGAGCAGGCAATATGAACTCAGGTGTGTTTATTGACTCTATTGATGACGCTTACCGTAGTAAAAGGAAGAAATAATGAAAACGACTGAAAAAGATGGCGTTATCAAAGAAGTCATGCCGAAAGAAGGCACGCCTTCAACTAAGATGGAAAACTCAGGTCACTCCCGTGGTGGCGGTGCAGCACTTAGCGGCACTAAATTTACTGGAGTAAAGTAATGGCTAAAATCGTTATCAACATAGACATGGATGAGCTTACGTCCGGTATCAACCAAGTCGTTGATGACGAGGTTTTTGAGGATATGGAAGAGGAGTTCTTTTGTCCTATTTCTACTCAGGAATCTAAAGTAAACGATGAGAATCGTGAAGCTGCCATTCAAGACAACTCATACGGTTCCTCCGAAAAACGTAAAGAAAAATGTGGTGTTTGCGAGTATTATGACATTCGTGCCCTTATGTTAGATTGCGTTGAAACCGGAATCGGCATGGAAGAAGGCGCTAAAGTGGGTTACTGCACTAAGTTAGACTTTACCTGTGCGGCTGAGAATGTTTGCAACGAGTTTGAAAAAGGCGGTCCTATTACCGACTTTGACGATGTTGACATTTACGAGCCTCTTGAGGGGAACGAAAAGGATATTTTCTAATGGCTATTGAGCAAGGTCTAGGCGCGGGTGGAACTCCAGAGGAGCTTCTTATAGAGGCGGCTATTGAAGACACCACGCGTATGCAGGAAATACCTGAGCTTCCAGCAACTCCGGGCATTACTGAATTTGACGATGGTAGTGCCGTTGTTGGTGAATACGAAGAAGAATCAGAGCCTTTGGAAGAAATCCCATTTGACGGCAACTTAGCTGATGTCATCGAAGAAGCGGAATTGATGTCTATCTCCTCTGAGCTTGTTGGCTCAATCGAGGATGATTTCTCTGCACGTCAGGACTGGGAAGACACATATAAAAAGGGACTTGAGTTCCTTGGTATGAAGACCGAAGAGCGCAGCGAGCCTTTTGCTGGTTCTTCTGGCGTTATTCACCCGTTGCTTGCTGAGAGCGTTACGCAGTTCCAAGCGCAAGCCTATCGCGAATTATTGCCTGCCACTGGCCCTGTTAGAACGCAGGTTGTAGGTGCGCAGAACGAGGTCTTGGCCCGTCAGTCTGAGCGCGTCAAAGACTACATGAATTACATGATCACCTATGAAATGGAAGAATACGATCCTGAGTTGGATCAGATGTTGTTCTATCTCCCTGTGATTGGTTCTACGTTTAAAAAGATTTACTTCGATCCGTTGAAGGGTCGCGCTGTCAGTAAGTTCATTCACGCTGAGGACGTTATCGTTCCTTACGGCGCTTCTGACTTGGCATCGTCGCCTCGCATCACGCATCGTTTGACTATGGACTCCAACGACATTCGCAAGTTGCAGCTTGTTGGCTTCTATAAAGACATTGATTTGCCTTCAGGCTCTAACTACGACGATGCCTCTATGGGTGAAGTTGAAGAGTCTATTGATGACATTCAAGGTGTTCATCCTTCAGGTTCATCTGAGGATGTAACTCTGTATGAAGTTCACACGTCCTTGGACATCGAGGGATTTGAAGACATGGGTGAAGACGGAGAGCCTACAGGCTTACGTCTACCTTACATCGTTACGATCATTGCTGATTCTGGTGATGTTTTATCCGTGCGTAGAAATTTTGACCCAATGGACCCGATGAAGCGTGCGAAGCAATACTTCGTTCACTACAAGTTTCTTCCGGGTCTTGGGTTCTACGGCCTTGGCTTAACCCACATGATTGGTGGCTTGGCTCAGGCATCTACGTCTATTTTGCGTCAGTTGATTGATGCAGGAACGCTCTCCAACTTGCCAGCAGGCTTTAAGGCCCGTGGCGCTCGCATTCGTGACGAAGATTCTCCCCTTCAACCGGGCGAGTTCCGCGATATTGACGTAGTTGGGGGCACCCTGCAAGGCTCCCTGATGCCCCTCCCTTTCAAGGAGCCTTCGCAGACGCTCTATAACCTTCTAGGAACGCTTGTAGACGCTGGACGCAGGTTCGCATCAATGGCCGACATGAAGGTCGGTGAGATGAGCGGAGATACGCCCGTAGGCACGACTATGGCTATCATGGAACGTGGCACGAAGGTTATGTCTGCTATTCACAAGCGGCTGCACTATTCTCAAAAGATTGAGTTTAAGCTGCTTTCCAAGATTTTCTCAGAGACTGTTCAAGCGTATCCTTACCCTGCTGACATGCAGCAAGGACCGGAAATCTTTGGTCAGGACTTTGATAACCGCATTGACGTTCTTCCCGTTTCTGACCCTAACATTTTCTCTATGTCCCAGCGCATTGCTCTGGCGCAGACAGAATTGCAGATGGTTCAGTCAAACCCAGAAATTCATGGCGGACCACAAGGTCTTTATCAAGCGTACCGCAAAATGTACGAGGCGCTGGGCGTAACGAATATTGATGGCATATTGCCACCACCTCCACCCCCACCACCTCCAGTCAATCCGTCTAAAGAGAATCAAAACGCATTGATGGGCGCTCCTTTGCAGGCATTCCCTGAGCAAGACCACGAGGCTCACATAGAGGCTCACATGGCGATTATGTCGTCTCCGGCTATGCAGCTTAACCCTAACTCCATTATGGCCCTCCAAGGGCACATACAGGAGCACATAGGTATGCTTGCTGAGGCACAGGCACAGCAGGAAGTCATGAGCCAGATTCCACCTGAGCAAATGCAAATGATGCAGCAGCAGTCTATGATGCAGCCACCCCCACCTCCGGGCCAGCCACCGATGGACCCCCAGCAGATGATGATGCAGCAAATGCAGCCTCAAATTGACGCTATGGCGGCTCAAATTATTGCCGATCTAACTGAAGAACTTGTTCAGGCTATGATGCCAGAAGAGCAAGGCGATCCTTTAGTTGATATTCGCAACCAAGAGCTTCAACTGAAAGCCGCAGACTTGCAGCGCAAACAAGAAGAGTTTGATGCAAAGCAGGCGTTCAACGAAGAGAAAGAGCGCAACGATGTATTGGTAGCGCAACAGCGCATTGATGTATCTGAAGCTGCTTTGGAAGACAAAACTAGGATTGCAGAAGAGCGGTTGCAAGCACAGCGCGACATAGCCTCTATGAACGCAATGAGCAAAAGGACGACACAATGACATCAACTGTTAGAGCAAAGATGGCGCAACAAGAGAAAGAGAAAAAGGTAGCCCAAAGGCTATCTGAAAATCCTGTTGTCGTAGAAATGGTAAGGGCGCGTAATGAAGATGGACACTTCGTCAAAGACGACCCCAGTACGCCAGCAAACGAAGCGTGGGTTGAAAAACCAAAAGCAGTCAAAAAAACTGCTGCAAAGAAAAAAACCACTTCCAAAAAAGGTAAGTAGGTTTAGTAAAATAGCCAGACCCCAGAAGTTCCAAGGAATTTTCTGACTTTCTGGTATTTATACTTGTATTTCCCGCATGGTAGCATACTGTATGTGGTATGGATGCTTTACATTTAGTTGATTATTTGCTGAAAAGCATACGTGAGCGTGATGCCCGTCTAAAGGACAGGCTCGCGGACAATTCGATACAGACCTTTGAGGAGTATCGGTACTTAGTGGGTGAAATACGCGGAATGGCCTACGTCGAAGACGAAATTAAAACCGCGATGAAAGGCTTGGAATACGAAGATGACTAGCAAGTTATTTGTGCCCGATCATGTTGCAAGGGCAGCTCAAAAGGCTATAAAAGACAACACTTCGATGCCAAAACCAATTGAAAATGCTTTTGGTAAGAGTGGCGAAGACAAAAACGCTGAAGATCCGTCCCAGATGGAATCATCATCAATTGAGAGACTACCGCAGCCTACAGGCTACCGTGTTCTTATCATCCCTTACTACCCAAGCGCAAAGACCAAGGGGGGCATTATCGTCCCTGACTCCGTTCGTGAGCGTGAGTCTTTTGCTACGGTAGCGGCTTATGTCGTTAAGTTAGGACCTGATGCTTATGCAGACACCCAGAAGTTCCCAAATGGTGCTTGGTGTAATGAGAAAGATTGGGTTCTTATAGGAAGATATAGTGGAAATAGGTTCAAAGTGGAAGGTCTTGAGGTTCGTGTTATAAATGACGATAATATTATCGCCACGATCCTTGACCCGAAGGACATTTCTTATGTATAAGGCAAGGGAGAACAAGGAAAATGGCTATGTCTGAAGATATTCGTGAAGACGAAGATTTTGCTGATGGCGCATCTGTTGAAGTCGAAGATGATGACAGCAATGATGAATACGAGGTTTCCTCATCTGATGAAGATGAGAGTGAAACCCGAACAAATGTTCGCAAAAAATCTGACGGTGACGATGAGCTTGAAAATTATAGCGAATCCGTACAGCGTCGAATCAATCAATTAACAGCAAAGCGTAAACAGGCTTCCGAGGAAGCTAGTGCTGCTGTTCAATACGCTCAAAATATGCAGCAAGAAAACGCTCAAATGAAGCAGCGTTTGCAGCAAATGAGTGTTGGTTACAACTCAGAAACTGAAAATCGCTTGAAGGCTCAAGAGGTCCAAGCGACTCGCGCTTACACTGAAGCTAGTGAAGCTGGTGATTACGAAAAAGCTGCTAAGGCGCAGCAAGCGTTGTCTCAGATCGCTGTGGCCAAAGAAAAAGTGCGTGTGCAGAAGGTCAAACTTCAACGCAGCCAACAAGCTGCACAGCAACAGCAACAGCAGCAACCTGTACAACAACCTGTACAACAGCAAGTACGACAGGCTCCGCCTCAACAGCGTGATCCTAAGCTGGATGGTTGGCTTGAGAAGAACTCTTGGTTTGGTAGTGATCGTGTAATGACACGCGCAGCCCAAGCCATTCATGAAGAACTTGTTCTGGAGCAAGATTTCGACCCAACGTCAGACGATTACTACAAGGAAATCGACTCTCGTATGCGGAAAGAAATGCCTCAGAAATTTAATACGGGGAAACGGTCCAACGCTCAGACTGTAGCTCCGGCGTCCAGTGGACGGTCAGTAAAATCAGGGCGGAAGAAAGCGGTGGAATTAACACCGGGTCAAGTGGCATTTGCGAAAAAGATGAGGATTCCCCTCGAAAAATACGCAAAAGAAGTCGCAAAAATCAGTAGTCGGAGAACTTAAAATGGCAGACAGGACACCACGCGACACAGGTACGCGGGAACGCTCAGAGCGTTTACAAGAATGGCGACCCGGTTCTGCCTTGGAAGCTCCCGAACCACCAATCGGTTATAAACACCGTTGGATACGCGAATCCGTAATGGAATTCGACGATAAGACAAACGTTCATAAAAAACGGCAAGAAGGCTGGGACCTCGTTCGCGCTGAGGAATATCCCGAATATGTAGGGCCTGTAGTAGATGAGGGACGCAACGCTGGCATCATTGGTGTTGGTGGCCTTGTTCTCGCACGCATCCCCAACGAAATGGCCGAACAGCGGAATAAGCACTATCAAGGTGTTTCTCAAAATCAATTGGATGCAGTGGATCGTGACTGGATGCGTGAAAACAACCCAGCCATGCCTAAACTGAATCCTCATCGTAAATCTTCCGTGTCTTTCGGACAACGAGGACGCGGGAACTCTGAAGGAGAGTAAAGATGTCTAACCAAGACGCTTCTTTTGGCCTTCGCCCTGTTCGCACGAGCACTAGCTCGCAGCGTCAGAATCGCTATCGTATTGCTTCAGCATACGACACAAATATCTTCCAAGGTGACATGGTTAAAGCCGTCACTGGTGGCGGTATTGAACGTGTTGTTGCTGGTGCGACTGATTTGATTCTGGGCGTATTTAATGGCTGTTCATATGTCGATAACACAGGTAGCATTGTCTACTCAAACTATTGGCCTGCTGACACCGTAGCTACGGAAATCACCGCTAATGTGATTGATGACCCTAGCGCAACTTTCGAAATCCAAGCAAACGCTGCATTTCCTGTAGCTAACTTGTTTGGCAACTTCGATATTGTTGACCAAAGCCCTGTAGGAAGCACCACTGGTGGTACTTCACGCATGGAATTGGCTGTCTCTACCATCGCGACAACCGCTGGTTTGGCACTCAAAGCAATCGACATTTCTCAAGACCCTGAGAATAGCGATGTTTCCGCCGCGAACACTAACGTGATCGTAAAAATCAACAACCACCTGTTCAGTGCTGGCACTGCGGGTCTGGCATAAGGAGACTGAGTTATGGCTATTTCACGTTCACAACTCGTCAAAGAGCTAGAACCGGGCCTAAACGCTCTGTTCGGCATGGAGTATGATCGCTACGAAGGCGAACATGCTGAAATCTTTGACACAGAATCTTCAGACCGTGCGTTTGAAGAAGAGGTCATGCTCGTCGGATTTGGGAATGCTCCCACAAAATCCGAAGGTTCTGGCGTCGAATTTGACAACGCAAATGAAGCGTACACTGCTCGTTACTCACACGAGACAGTTGCTCTTGCATTCGCGTTGACTGAAGAAGCAATCGAAGACAACCTGTATGACCGTCTTGGTGCTCGCTATACGAAGGCGCTTGCGCGTTCTATGGCACACACTAAGCAGGTTAAAGCGGCAGCAGTATTAAACAACGCGTTTAATTCTAGCTTCGCTGGTGGTGACGGCGTTGAGCTTTGCTCGACTGCTCACCCGCTTTCAGGTGGCGGTACTTTCCGCAACGAGCCATCAACAGCGGCTGATCTCAACGAAACTTCGTTGGAAAATGCGTTGATTGACATCTCGACCTTCGTAGATGAGCGTAACATGATTATTGCTCTGCGCGGCACTAAAATGGTTATTCCACCACAACTGCAATTCGTTGCAGATCGTTTGTTGGAATCAACATTGCGTGTCGGCACAGCAGATAATGATGTAAACGCAATTCGCAACATGGGTATGCTTCCAGAGGGTTACACTGTTAACCACTTCTTGACAGACCCAGATGCGTTCTTCATCAAAACTGACGCGCCTAACGGCTTCAAGCACTTTGAGCGTTCACCTATGCGCACAAACATGGAAGCCGACTTCGACACAGGCAACATGCGTTTTAAAGCTCGTGAGCGTTATAGCTTCGGCTATTCCGATCCACGCGCTGTATTCGGTTCGCCCGGAGCGTAATAAACTGATCTTTCAGTTGAGTCAGAGGCGGTCTTCGGATCGCCTCTTTCTTTTTGTTCTGCTTTGTTGTATTGTTGGGTTATCCCTGACAGTCACATCCCGTGGCTGACTTAACCCAGACAGGAGATAGACATGGGTAATACTACTTTTTCAGGCCCGATAAAGGCTGGAACCATTAAAAATACTACAGGAACAACTCTTGGTTCTGACGTTGCAAACGTTGGTCAAGTTGTTATGGCGCAAACATTTTCAGCAGATTTATCTGGTGGTGCTTTAGCGGCAGTCGTAACTGACGTTGTAATTCCTGCAAATTCTCAAATTATTGATTGTGTGATTGATGTAATCACCGCAGCAAGCGGAGCTACCAATTTAAGCGTAGGAGATACCGTAGGCGGCGCGGCTACCGTCCTGAACACATACGCTATTGGCACAGATGCAGGTCGTAAATATCCTACAACTCAAGCTGGCGCGGCTTTAGCTTGGCAAGACACAGGTACAGCAGATATTAGGCTTACTGTTACTGCTTCTGCTGCTACAAGCGCAGGTTTAGTTCGTGTTACAATTACATACGCGCAAAACAACAACTTAGCGTAATAGGAGGTTAACATGGCTGGACCAGTAAAGGCTTATGCTTGGCCCCAAGGGACAACGGCTGGAATCGTTGGCCCTGCACGCTCTCGCATCCGTCAAGTAGTGATCTACGCAGAGACTGCTGGATCGTTTACCATGAAGAATGGCACAGGTTCTGGCGATGATTTAATCGTTCAGCCTTTTCCTGTAGGGATGCACGTCCTAAACATTCCTGATGATGGCGTACTAGCTACGGATGGAGTTTATATCCACGCGTTCACAGGCTCTAATAACGATTTGACAATCTTTTTGTCTTAAATAAAAAATGGCGGGGAACAAGAAGTCACTTGTTGCCCGTCAATTCATACCAATAGGTGCTTAATGTCTGTTGAAAAAAGCGGAGAGAAGTTTTCAGGCTACAATAAGCCGAAACGCACCCCCGGTGGGAAGAAGAAGTTCGCCGTTCTTGCCAAAAAAGGCGACAAAACCAAGATTGTACGCTTTGGGGACCCTAAAATGACCATAAAGAAGGGTATTCCGGCGAGAAAGAAGAGTTATTGCGCTAGATCAGGTGGAATAACAGGAACAACAGACAAATTCAGCGCGAATTATTGGTCGCGTAAGGCATGGGATTGTTAATATGGCCACGGGCAGATCACAGTCGGCTAAACAGGTGACAAAAGGCAAGAAAAAGGGCGCAGATGGCAAGGCTTGCTGGAAGGGCTATCGTTTCGCCGGAACAAAAGCTGGAAAAGACAAGTGCGTTCCTGTAAAAAGGAAAAAACCCGCCTCAAAGCGAAAGAAGAAGTAAATGACCGTATCAGGCTCAACAGACTTTGAATTAGACGTAGCAGACTACGTTGAAGAGGCTTTTGAGCGTTGTGGCTTGGAAGTTCGCACCGGATATGACCTAAAAACAGCCAAAAGGTCCATGAATTTGATGTTTGCTGACTGGGCAAACCGTGGTTTAAACCAGTGGACTATCGCTCAAAAGAACTTCACAGTCGTGTCTGGAGACGGCGATTATGACCTCGGAAAGTCCACAATTGACGTATTATCGCTCGTTGTGCGCCGTGATGGCACCGATTACGCTCTAAATCGCATAAGCAGAGACGAATATCTCAACATTCCGACCAAATCGACAACTGGTCGTCCTACGCAGTATTTCGTGGATCGCCTTATAAATCCTGTCATTAAAATGTGGCCTTTGCCCGATAATAGCACCGATGTGGTCTATTATGACGCCCTAATCAGGCTAGATGACGCCGATAATTACACGAATACACTGCAAGTTCCCTTCCGTTTTTACCCTGCTTTAGCCGCTGGATTGGCCTATTATATAGCCATAAAACGCGCTCCAGACCGCGCACAACTGCTTAAAACGGTCTATGAAGAGGAAATTGGCCGTGCAATGGACGAGGATCGTGATCGCGCATCCTTCCGCGTTGCGCCAGATTTAAGGAATTATCGTTATGTCTAAGTATGCTTCAGGAAAGTGGGCATACGGCATATCTGACCGTTCTGGCTTCAGATACCGACTTAGAGACATGCGCAAGGAGTGGAATGGCCTTCTAGTCGGAAAAGACGAGTGGGAAGCTAAACAGCCGCAGCTTGAGCCTCTTAGAGCAACCCCTGACCCGCAGGCACTGCGCAACCCACGCCCTCAACAGAACGTTTCACAACAAGACAATATACAATGGGGCTGGAATCCAGTAGGAATGGCATACGATGGGGGTTTAACCCCCAATAATTTGGTTGCTACTGGTTCTGTTGGTAGCGTTACGGTGAATATATCATGAGCTTTACATACGCACAGTTAAAAACCGCTATTCAGGACTACACTGAGAACACAGAGGCTACCTTTGTGAACAGTCTCGACATCTTCATCAAGAATACTGAGGAGCGCATCCTTAAAATAGCGCAACTTGAGGTCTTTAGGAAGAATCAGACAGGAAGTATGAGCGCCAGCAACCAATATCTTGCTCTTCCAAGCGACTATCTGGCTCCGTATAGCCTTTCTTACACCACTGGTGGCAATAAAGAATTCGTCTTGTTTAAGGACGTTAACTTTGTGCAGTCTTTCAACCCTGATGACGGCACAACTGGCGCTCCTAGATACTACGCTCAGTTCGATATAGACAATTTCATCTTAGGACCCACACCAGACGTGGCGTATCCAGTGGAATTGCACTACTTTTATAGACCTCAGAGCCTAACGGCTGGCGCTGAGGATGGCACGACATGGTTGAGCACTAATGCTTCTGTGTCCATGCTGTACGGCTCTCTGATTGAGGCTTATACCTTCATGAAGGGTGAGGCCGATCTAGTTCAAAACTACACTCAACGGTTCACTGAGGCGCTTTCTCGCGTCAAAAACTTCGGTGAATCACAAGAGGTCACTGACGCTTATCGAACAGGTCTTATTCTGCGAGAAAAGACATGATAGGCGACTTAAACCGAACAAATGTCAAACTTATAAGGAGATTGTGACATGGCCTTTACAGGTAACTTCATGTGTACGAGCTTTAAGAAAGAGCTTCTTGAGGCCGTGCATAACTTTCTATTAAGCGGTGGAGACACCTTTAAGATTGCGCTTTACACAAATAGCGCAGCCTTTACGGCTGCGACCACTGCGTACACTGCAACCAACGAGGTCACAGGGACAAACTATGTCGCTGGGGGCAACACGTTGACGCGGATTGATCCAGCAAGCTCTGGTACGACTGCATTTACTGATTTCGCAAACACAACATGGGCGTCATCCACGATCACAGCGCGTGGCGCGATGATTTACAATGACACGGCGGGTGGCAACCCTGCTGTAGTTATTCTGGACTTTGGCTCTGATAAAACGTCTACGAACGGTGACTTTACTGTCG
>Ga0307986_10003353_pt1 | contig 11173 bp, 10 predicted proteins | sample EllFjometageno82_FD_203170 | JGI IMG/M metagenome (GOLD analysis project Ga0307986, IMG submission 203170) | Marine microbial communities from Ellis Fjord, Antarctic Ocean - #82 | ecosystem: Environmental > Aquatic > Marine > Unclassified | place: Southern Ocean | collected 2014-10-09
CCCTTAACTCAATTAATTTATTTACATATCTAGAAGCATACTCAACTGCACTAACACCTTTGTGTGGGGCAGAACTATGTCCAGCTAAACCTTCAAAGTAGGTCGTATATTCATAGCAACCTTTATGGGCATCTATAATTTTCATATTAGTTGGCTCACCTATGATACAAATTCCATCTTTAACTCCTCTTTTTTTTAATTCTTCAATTAGAATTGGAGCCCCTATACATGCTGTCTCTTCATCAAACGTGTAAGAAAAATGAATGTCTCTATCTAAATTAGCTTTTGAATAAATTGGTGCAAATGCAAGTGTGCACGCAATAAAACCTTTCATATCACAAGCACCTCTCCCAAAAAGTTTATCATTTTTTATTGTTGCTATAAATGGATCTGTGCTCCATCCTTTTGAAACTGGGACTACATCCGTATGACCAGAAAGAATTATAGGTTTTTTATCACTAGGGTGTTTTGCTTTTAATGTTGCAAAAAGATTAACTCTTTTTTTTTCATCATCAAAAGTCTTGAATGATGTTGCTCCTAGTTTTTTTAAAATTTTATCACAGTAGTCAATTAATGAGCTGTTATCTTCCCCAGATATTGTTTTAAAAGCAATCAAATCAGTTAAAATTTTAACAGAATTATTAAATAATTGATCTGAAGTATTTTCTGTACTCATAAATATGTTCTATTATATATTAAATATATGAAAGAACAAATAACCTATGATGTGTTTGATAAAGTAGATATTAGAGTAGGTACTGTAGTTTCTGTAAAAATAAATAAAAAAGCAAGAAAACCGTCTTTAGTTATTGAGGTAGACTTTGGAAAAGAAATTGGAATTAAGCAGTCTTCTGCACAAATAACTCATTATTATAATGAAGAAAATTTAAAAGGAAAACAAGTTATTGGTATTTGTAATTTTCCTGAAAAAAATATTGCTGGTATCGTTTCACAAGTTCTCATTTTAGGATCAATTGATAAAGAAGGAAAAGTTATATTAGTTCATCCATCTCAAGATTCTGAAAATGGTCTTCCTATAGCCTAATCTTATGCATCCAGAATTATTTTTGTTAATTGGAATTTCATGTTCATTAGGTTTCACGCCTGGACCTAATAATGCTGTAGCTTCTTTTTCAGGTTTTAATTTTGGTATCAAAAAAACAATACCCTCAATTTTAGGAGTATGGCTAGGTTATACAACTTTAGTCGTCTTGATTAATTTTGTATTGATATCAACTTTTATAAAATACCCAATGATACAAGAGGTAATTAGAATTCTAGGAACTCTCTTCTTACTTTATTTGGCTTATAAAATTTCATTTTCATCATTATCTAAAGAGGATAAAAAAATTAACCCTGTAAAATTTATTGACACATTTATATTTCAATTTTTAAATCCCAAGGGTGTAATGGCAGCAATTACTCTAATTTCAAATTTTGTAATAGAAGATGATTATTTAAACAGTTCCATAACAGTTATAGTCGTTTGTTCCTTAACAGCTCTTACAAGCATTACTACATGGGCCTTTTTTGGTAAATTTTTAAGGAATTTTGCTACAAATAATAATTTTATTAAACGATTTAATTATGCTATGTCATTGCTACTTATCGTTTGTATAATAGGGTTCTACATCTAAAAATAAATGAAACCAGGAAATAAAAATTCTTATAATTCTTTGAAGACTATTAGTATTAATAATAGTGAATTTAAATATTATTCTTTAGCTGAAGCAGAAAAAAATGGTTTAGGTGGAATTTCAAAACTTCCAAAATCACTTAAAGTTTTATTAGAAAACTTATTAAGATACGAAGATGATTTGTCAGTTACTAAAAGTCAAATAGAGGCAATTAAAGAATGGTTAATAACAAAAAAATCATCAACTGAAATAGCTTACAGACCAGCTAGAGTCTTATTACAAGACTATACAGGTATACCAGCAGTTGCTGACCTTGCTGCTATGAGAGAGGCTGTTAAAGAAAAAGATAAAGACCCAAATACTATTAATCCACTATCAGCAGTTGATCTTGTTATTGATCACTCAGTACAAGTAGATAAATCAGCAAACGCAGACTCATTTGAAAAAAATGTAGATATTGAATTTAAAAGAAATGGAGAAAGGTACTCTTTTTTAAAGTGGGGCCAACAAGCATTTAATAATTTTAGAATAGTTCCACCTGGAACAGGAATTTGTCATCAAGTTAACTTAGAATATTTATCAAAAGTTGTTTGGTCTGAAAAATTTAAAGATGAAGATTACCTATTTCCTGACACATTAGTCGGTACTGATAGTCATACTACTATGGTTAATGGGCTATCTGTTCTTGGTTGGGGTGTAGGTGGAATTGAAGCTGAAGCTGGAATGCTAGGTCAGCCAATTTCGATGTTAATACCTGAGGTGATTGGATTTGAAGTAACCAACAAAATGCCAGAAGGCACAACTGCTACAGACTTAGTCCTAACTGTTGTAAAAATGTTAAGAGACAAAGGTGTCGTGGGAAAATTTGTTGAATTTTATGGTGAAGGTTTAAAAAATTTAACACTTGCTGATAGAGCAACTATTGCAAATATGGCTCCAGAGTATGGTGCAACGTGTGGTTTTTTTCCAATTGATAATGAAACATTAAAATATTTAAGATTTTCAGGTAGAGACGAAAATACAGTTAACATAGTGGAAAAATATGCAAAAGAACAAGGTTTGTGGGCTAGTGATGAAATTGAATTCACTGATACCTTGTCACTAGATATGTCAACGATTGTACCAACAATTTCAGGACCCAAGAGACCTCAGGATAAAGTTTTATTAACAGATGCTTCTATAGGATTTAAAAAAGTTCTTGAAGATGCAACCGAAAGAAAAGAAAAAAGTATCGCAAAAGTTTCTGGAACGGATTATGAGATTAAAGATGGATCTATATTAATTGCAGCAATCACCTCATGTACCAACACGTCAAACCCAAATGTTCTGATTGGAGCGGGATTGTTAGCAAAAAAAGCTGTAGAGCTTGGCTTAGAAACTAAACCCTGGGTAAAAACATCATTAGCTCCAGGCTCGCAAGTAGTGACCGACTATTTAGCAAAAGCTGGATTGAATGTATTTTTAGATCAACTAGGTTTCAATCTAGTTGGTTATGGTTGCACAACTTGCATAGGAAACTCTGGGCCATTACCTGATGAAATCGTTAAGGCTATTGAAAAAGAAAATATATATGCTGTATCAGTATTATCTGGTAATAGGAATTTTGAAGGAAGAATATCTCCTCACATCAAAGCTAATTATTTAGCGTCACCTCCACTTGTTGTAGCTTATGCACTTGCAGGACATATGGAATTTGATTTATACAAAGAACCATTAGGACAAAGTAAAGATGGTAAAGATATTTTTTTAAAGGATATTTGGCCATCAAATAAAGAGATCGAAGATACTTTAAGAGAATCTTTAAATGCAGAAATGTTTATTAAAAGATACTCAAATGTTTCAGAGGGACCTAAACAATGGCAAGAAATTAAAACTGAAAACACAAGTATTTATAATTGGGACTCAGGATCTACTTATGTAAAAAAGCCGCCTTTCTTTGAAAATTTACCAGATAAACCAGAGGGCTTTAAACCAATTAAAGATGCAAGACCACTTTTAATTTTAGGTGACATGGTAACAACAGATCATATTTCACCAGCTGGAAACATTCAAAAAGAAAGTCCTACTGGAGAATATTTTATGGAGCATCAAATATTACCAAAAGATTATAATTCGTATGGATCTAGAAGAGGGAACCACGAAGTAATGATGAGAGGAACATTTGCAAATATCAGAATAAAGAATGAAATGGCTCCTGGTACAGAAGGTGGTTTTACTAAATTATATCCAGAAGGCAAGGTAATGTCAGTTTATAAAGCTGTAGAAGAATACAAAAAAAGAGGAATTGATTTAGCTGTAATTGGTGGAAAAGAATACGGCACAGGATCTTCTAGAGATTGGGCTGCCAAAGGAACAAAGTTGCTAGGTGTAAAAGTTGTAATAGCAGAAAGTTTTGAAAGAATTCATAGATCAAATTTAATTGGTATGGGAGTACTACCACTTCAATTTACAGAGGGAAATAACAGAACCAACTTAAATTTAGTAGGTTCAGAATTAATTACAGTTCTTGATATCCAAGAAGGCGTTAGCCCTTCAGACCATGTACAAGTTGAGATAAAATATGCATCTGGAGATATTAAGAAAATTAAAACACTTTGCAGAATTGATACAAAAAATGAATTAGAATATTATAAAAATGGTGGTATTCTTCAATATGTACTAAGGAACATGATTTAGATATGGATGAAGAAATTTCAATAATAGATACCAATACAAGAAATGAAAAAATAAAAAATTTTTTTATTAATAATAAGAAAATTCTTATTTTATCTGCATCAGTTATAATTCTAGGTTTATGTGGTTATTTTTCTTTTGAAGAATTTAAAGAAAGAAATCAAATAAAATTGGCAAATAAATTTAACCTAGTGACAATTAATTATAAAAATAATTCACAACAAATAACAATAAATGAATTAATAGATATAGTTAATCAAAATAATACCACCTATTCACCACTAGCATTATATTTTTTGTTAGATAATAATTTAATCAAAGATAACAACAAAATAAATAAATTATTTGATCAATTAATAGATGAAACAAAATTAGAACAAGAAATCAAAAATTTAATTATATATAAAAAAGCACTTTTTAACTCAAATTTTGCAACAGAAAATGATTTATTAAATATACTTAATCCAATTATTAATTCAGAAAGTATATGGAAGTCACACTCCTTATATTTATTAGCAGAATATTTTTATTCAAATAATGAAGATCAAAAAGCAAAAGAATTTTTTAAAGAAATATTAACTCTTTCTAATAGCAACAATGGTATTAAATTAGAGTCACAAAAAAGATTAAAAAGAGACTTTGGTGAATAATTTTTTTAAAATAATATTAATTTTTATTTTAATAACTAACTGCTCACTTCACAAAAATTCAAAATTTTGGACAGAAAAAAAAATAATAAAAGAAACACAAAAAAAAGAAATAGTAAAAAAGAAAAAAAAAATAACCAAAGTATTTAAAAATAATGAATTTAATCCAAATTTAAAAATTAGTCTTTATTCAAAACCTATAAATAAAAGTTTTTTAAATAATTTTGATAACAATAATGGTAGGATTAGTTTTAATGGCAATCTTAAAAGTATATCCAAATATAAATTTTCTAAAATAAAAAATTTCCATCAATATGACCCTAAGATATCAATTTATAACAGTGATATTATTTTTTTTGACAATAAAGGTTCTATTTTAAGATTCGATAATAATTCAGATTTGGTTTGGAAAAAAAATAATTACACTAAATCTGAAAAAAAACAAAACCCCATATTATTCTTTGCAAATAATAAAAAAACACTAATAGTAGCTGACAATATTTCTAAATATTATTCGCTAGATATTAATACTGGAAAAATATTATGGTCTAAAAATAATACAGCATCATTTAATTCACAGATTAAAATATATAAAGATAAATTTTTTATAATAGATTTTGAAAATATACTTAGGGCATATTCAGTTTATGATGGAAAAGAAATTTGGAATGTGAGGACAGAAAATTCACTTATCAGAACACAAAAAAAACTTTCTCTAGTTATAATTAATAATAAGATTTATTTTAATAATTCTTCTGGTGATATCAGTTCAGTTGATATTGAGTCAGGTGAGTTACTTTGGCGAATGCCTACACAGAGCAGTCTTATATATGACGAAAGTTTTTCTCTCAAAACATCAGATATTATAGGTGATAATGAAACTTTATTTTTTTCAAATAACAAAAATCAATTTTTTGCTTTAGATATTCTAACAGGAATTATTAAATGGCAACAAACAGTTAATTCTAATTTAAGGCCGACATTAATAGATGATTATATTTTTACAGTATCGTTTGAAGGTTATTTAAATATTATAGAAAAAAATTCAGGAAATATTATTAGAATTACAGATTCCTTTAAAAATTTTAAGATTAAAAAAAGAAATAAAATAAAACCAACAGGCTTTATTGTGGGTAATAATAATGTCTATATATCAACTGATCATGGTAGATTAATAGTGTTAGATGTGACGACGGGTAAGATAATTGATATAATAAAAGTAGATAATGATAAAATTAGCAGACCATTAATACTAAATAAAAACATGTTTATCATAACTGATAACTCTATTATTAAATTAAATTAAAATGTTTCTTAAGTTGCTCAATATTATGGGCAGAAAAAAAATAGTGTTAGATAGAGGCATATCTCACCCAAGGTTTTATGAGGCAAAACCATGGATGAATAGGTATTATGTTTTATTACGCAATAGACCAAGATGGTTTCCATTTAATATACTGATACATGAAATGCTTGCTGATGATCATGGTGAAGGAGTACATAATCATATTTTTCCTTTTATAACTGTTGTTCTACGAGGAGGTTATTGGGAAACAATTAAAACAGGAAAATATTGGAGGCCTGTAGGGTATATTGGCTTTCGTTCAGCCAACACCTTGCACAGAGTTGACTTAAAAGAAGGTACTAAACCATTAACTTTATTTATATCTGGACCTTTTGGTCTAAGAAAAGGACCCAGATCTGAATATGGTATAGATTTTAAAGAGAAAATATGAACCTTAAAAAACTATTTTTAAATCATTGCAAAGCAAAAGGCTTAGAAATAAATAATAATCAAATCACAACCATAGAAGCTATTAATAAATTTTATCAAAATAACTTTAATTATAAGTTCATTGAAAATTTATTTTCAAAAAAAGTAAACTTACCAGGTTTTTATTTGCAGGGAGATGTTGGAGTTGGTAAAACAATGATTTTAAATTTCTTCTTTGAAAATTTTAGTCAAAATAAACATAGATTACATTTTAATGAATTTATGATTAGTTTTCATGATTTTATTTATCAAAATAAAAATAGTAAAAAGGATAATAATATTGATAAATTTGTCGTCAAGTTAAAAAGAAAATATAAATTAATTTATTTTGATGAATTTCAGGTCACTAATATTGTTGATGCAATGATATTGGGAAGTTTATTCAAAAAAATATTCGATGAGAATATCAAAGTTATTTTTTCATCAAATATAAAAATAAATGATCTATATAAAGATGGTCTTCAAAGAGAACAATTTATTCCATTCATAAAAATTATGAAAAAAAAGTGTTTTGAAGAAACACTGACTATAAAAGAAGATTATCGTAAATCTAAGAATAAACACAAAGATAGATACTTATATCCTCTTAACGAAATTACCAGTTTTAAAATTAATAAGTTATTTAGAGAGCTAACAAAGGATAAGATTAAACAGGAAAAAATTCTATCAATTAAAGGAAGAAAATTTAATATTAAAAATTATTATGAGGGAGTAGCTAGATTTAATTTTAATGATTTGTGCAACAAAAATATAGGAGCAGAGGATTACATTAAAATAGCCAGTGTATGTAAATGCATTTTAGTAGAAAATTTACCTAATTTTGATGATAATAATTCAAATCAGCAGCAACGATTTATTACTTTGATAGATATTATATATGAAAAAAAAGTAAATTTAATCATTAGTAGCGTTTCAAATATAGATAAATTAACCTCTGCTAATAATTTATTAAAACCCTTTAAAAGGACCTTAAGTAGATTGTATGAGCTTACCTCAAGTTCAAATGTTTAAATGATACAAAAATTTTTCAATCTTGAAGTTAAAACAAATGGACTACGTTTATATGAGTTTACCAATGAAATTATAAATTGGATTAAATTAAATAAATTTAAGAATGGGCTTTTGAATATAAGCATTCAACATACTAGCGCATCTTTAATAGTTCAGGAAAATGCAGACCCAGATGTTCAGGTAGACTTGATAAATTATTTTGATAAGTTAGTACCTATGAATAGTGATCTATATATTCATACAGCAGAAGGTAAGGATGATATGCCTGCTCACATCAAATCTGCCCTAACTAATAATCAAATATCACTGAGCATTAAAGAAAGTAAGCTTTTATTTGGTATATGGCAGGGTATTTATCTTTTTGAACACAGAATTAAACCACAAAATAGAATTGTTGCCCTTCATTATTTAGGCAATTAATTCTTCTTTATTTTTTGAAAAGCTTCTAGAGCAGCATTTCTAGCTGTAGCATGATCTACCATTGGCTCTGGGTAGTTAGCACCTATGATAACCTTAATCTGTTCTTGATATTTTTTTTCTAATTCCCAGGGTTTATATAGGAACTTATTGGGCATATTTAAAAGTTCAGGTACCCATTTTTTAGTATAAATCCCATTTTTATCAAACTTTTCTCCTTGCAGAATTGGATTAAAAATTCTGAAATATGGAGCTGCATCCGCTCCGCAACCAGCAACCCACTGCCATTGTGCGACATTGCTTGCCTCATTGTAATCGACTAAACAATTTTTAAAATGTTTCTCACCTTCCATCCAATGAATTCTAAGGTGTTTAACTAGGAAGGAAGCCACAATCATTCTTACTCTATTATGCATCCATCCGGTTTCATAGAGCTCTCTCATACCAGCATCCACAATAGGATACCCTGTCATTCCTTTTTTCCAGCTATCTAAGTGCTTTTCATTTTTAACCCAAGGAAAATTATCAAAATCTTTTCTAAGATTACCCTTCAGCATTTGAGGAAAGTAATTAATTAAGCTGTGAGAAAATTCTCTCCATCCTAATTCATTTATATATTTTCTATAGCCTATTTTTTTAATCTTAATGTCTTGGCATTTCTTCCAAATTGTCTCCACGTGTATCTGCCCAAATTTTAAAAAGGGAGATAGTTTTGACGTTCCATCAATTCCTGGAATATCTCGTGCATCTCCATAATCTTCAATTTTATTTTTTATCAATTCATTTAAATGTTTTTTTGCCTCTTGCTCAGAAGGTGTCCAATATTTTTCAAGTTTTTTATACCAATTATTTTTAGGTAGAATTTCTTCTGGCGTAATTGACTTATTAAAAATACTTATTTTTCTATCTTTTAATTTAATTTTAAAATTTTTAGGTGTAGCTTTGGAAATATAAAATTGTTCTGTTTTTTTCCAAAAAGGTGTGAATACTTTATAAGGTGTACCATCGTCTTTAGTCATATCTTGAAATTCTACTAAAATATTGCCTTTAAAATATTTATATTCAATTTCATTTTTAATAAATAAATCACGTATTTTTTTTCCTTTATTAATAACATCAGGCTCATAAACTTTACTCCAATAAACAGTGACATCATCTTTTTTTTTAATATTTGAAAATACTTCCAGCTCATCGCCAGACTGTATTTCTAAAGAAATATTGAATTTTTTTAAATCTAAATTAAAAGCTTCCAAAGACTTAGATAGCCACCACTTTTGAGCCTCTCTTTTTTTGTCAAAGTTTTTTGAGTTATATATATAGAGAGCACTTACAAACTCATGGTTTTGGCTTGCATAAGCCAAAGCTTCATTATTTTCAACTCTGAAATCTTCCCTTATCCAAACAATTGCTTTTTTAGTCATATATACTTAGATTTTTTTTAACCCATCACTTAGCAATTTTTCATACATTGCTTTATCAGTTAATCCTTCACAACCAAACAGAAGTACATTTGACTCAGAATTTAATTCCAGTTTATCTAAATATTTCTTATTATGGAATGAGCCAATTAACGCTATTAATCCTGGTACTGCGCATTCTCCACCAATTATCTTTTTATCTGAAAAACGTGACTCAGCTAATAATGCAACTGCAGTTGAGATAGCTTTGTCAGGTATGGTCATACAATAGTTAGTAGAATTCTTTAGAATTTCCCAAGCAATACTTGATACATCACCACAAGACATACCACCCATTACTGTTTCTTTTTTTATATTAATACTTGTAGGCTTATTATTTTGAATACTTTTAAATACACAGTCAGCATTTTCTGGTTCTATAACGATAAATTTAGGAATTTTTTTTGATAATTTAGCAAATCCAGCAATCATTGCTGCAGCCATTCCACCAACACCTGCTTGTAGAAAGACATGTGTAATTGAATTAGAATCTATTTCATCCAAAATTTCTTTGATCATAATAGTATATCCAGCCATTATTAGTTTTGGAACTTCCTTATAACCTTCCCACGAAACATCCTGTACTATTTCCCATCTATTTTTATTAGATTGTTCAATACATTCTTTTAATGAGTTATCATAATTACCTTTAACTCTGATTACATCAGCACCGAGATCGCTCATAGATGCTGCTCTAGATTCACTTACATTTTCACTTATAAAAATTTTACACTCAAGACCCAATCGTTGAGCACCCCATGCAACAGATCTGCCATGATTTCCAGCCGTAGCAGTTGACACAGTTATATTCTTTTTTTCAGATGCAATTTTATAAACTGCAAAGGCACCACCCAAAGCTTTAAAGGATTTAAGATCAAATCTTTTATCTTCATCTTTGTAATAAATATTTTTTAACTTTAGCTCTTTATTCAATTTATTTAATCTAATTAATGGAGTGGGGGAGTAACTTTCCCATGAAGAGATAACCCCTATTGCTTCTTCTATAATTTTTTCAGGTAGGTGAGAAAGTATATTTGCTTTATTAAATCTATATTCTTTATTTTCTAAAAAAGATGAAATAGACCAAATGTCTTTTTGAAGGATTGTTTTCATTCAAACTAACAATCAAGTGTGCTGTTTTTTTCCCAGTGTGTCACTGAACTCTTTTTATCAAATTTATCGTTTTTATTAAAATCTTCAATTTCCATATTCTTTAATTTTATATAGCTTGTTATAACATCTTCTCCAAAAGCTTCTTTAAGTTCTTTACTATTTTGAAGAAATTCTAGTGCATCTTGTATTTCATTCGGTAGTTTTTTCAAGTGAGGGTAATTTTTGTAGTCTGTATACATATTACAAGACAATGGCTCACCAGGATCAACCTTATTATTTAAACCATGAAGACCAGCTGCTATAACACCTGCCTGAAGTAAATAAGGGTTTGAAGAACCATCCATCAATCTTAACTCAAATCTTCCAGCATCTGGGACCCTAATCATATGAGTTCTATTATTTCCAGTGTAGGAAATACTACTTGGTGACCAAGAGGCACCAGAT
>Ga0307986_10003354_pt1 | contig 11173 bp, 12 predicted proteins | sample EllFjometageno82_FD_203170 | JGI IMG/M metagenome (GOLD analysis project Ga0307986, IMG submission 203170) | Marine microbial communities from Ellis Fjord, Antarctic Ocean - #82 | ecosystem: Environmental > Aquatic > Marine > Unclassified | place: Southern Ocean | collected 2014-10-09
GATATAGAGTTTTTACCTTTAAGTCTTTTTGACCAAACTGTTTTATTTTTATTTTTCATTTTGTATGTTAATTGTAATTTAAATTAATATGAAAATTAGTAAATCTTTTAAAATCTATATTCACATATTTGTTATCTTTTTCTTTGCCCAGCAACTACTAAGTGAAACAAACTACTCAAAAAATATAGTGGTCCACACATCACCTCTAGATATTAAGGAACTAAAATTTAAAGATTTTAATCTCAATGATGTGGACTTAACCAATAAAAAAGGCAATATAATGATATTAAACTTCTGGGCAACATGGTGTGTTCCATGTAAAAAAGAAATGCCTTCATTGGAAGATTTATCAAAGTTGTATCCAGAAGTGAGTATTTATCCAATAAATTTAGAAAAACCAAATAAAGACAAAACAAAGCTTTTTTTCCAAAATTTAAACATTAAGAAACTTGACATTTATTTTGATCCTGAATTTAAATTAGTAAAATCCTTTAATATGCGTGGTGTACCAACTAGCATCTTAATAGACAAAAATGGAAAAGAGTTTGCGAGAGTTATCGGTGAGATAGATTTTTTAGATGAGACATTTACAAATTTTTTAAAAAAATATCTTTAGTTTTTAAAAAAGTATGCGAGGAGTACCAGGACAATTATTGCTATAAACTGCAAAAGAACTCTTAGTTGCATAAGTTTATTTGAGTATTTTTTACTAGTTTCTCCACCTTTAAATAAAGTATAAAGACCTAATATTAAAACTATTGCAACCGAACCTAATAAAATGAAACCTATAAAATTGAACAAAAAACTCGACATAATTATTATAAGTTAACTATCATGAGCTATTCATTAAACACAACTATTTTAGATCCACTATCTAAAAGAAAGCCAAAAAATGCTGTTATACTTTGTCACGGTTACGGCGGCGATGGTAAAGATATTTCGTTACTAGCCAGTTACTGGAGAACATATTTACCTGAAACCTTATTTATTTGTCCTGATGCTCCTGAAAAATGTATAGTAAGTCCCTCAGGTTTTCAGTGGTTTGATTTGATGGATCAAACAAAAGAACAAATTTTAATCAAATCATTAGTTGCTGAGATTAGATTAAATAAACTTATAGATGAAGTTATGCAGAAAAATGAACTTAAGGGTGAGCAAATAGCCATAGGAGGATTCAGTCAAGGCTGCATGATTAGTTTGCAAACTGGTATTAAAAGAAAAGACAAAATTAATTCAATCGTAGGATATTCTGGGAAAATAATTGATACCAATCATTTAAAAAATAATATTACTTCTCGTCCAAATATAATTTTAATGCACGGAGATAAAGATGAGATTGTTCCAGTAAGCTTTCTACTAGAAGCAAAAGATTTTTTTAACACAAACAATTATAAAATAGAAACACAAATTTTTAATCATTGTGAACACCGAATTCCAACTGAAGGATCAAGTTTAGGATTAAAATTTTTAAAAAAAAATTTATACTAATAAGCAATAGATTATAATATTTTTTTTATAACTTGATATCATTTGTTTATTCGGATAAATTTTTCCTATGATTATATCGGCAGAAGAAAAAGTACCCTTAGAAAAGTGTCCAGCATTAGTTTTAAATGCTGACTTTAGGCCTCTGAGTTATTATCCTTTGTCCCTATGGTGCTGGCAAGATTCCATTAAGTCAGTTTTTTTAAATCGCGTAACTATAGTTTCAAACTATAAAAGAAAGATAAGAAGCCCGTCATTTGAAATGAATTTGCCAAGCGTTATTGCACTCAAAAATTTTATTAAACCATCTGAAAATCCAAACTTTACAAGATTTAACGTTTTTCTAAGGGACAAATTTACCTGCCAATATTGCGGAGAAAGAAAAAATTTGACATTTGATCATCTCCTTCCAAAATCAAGAGGCGGTCTGACTGATTGGGAAAATGTTGTTACGGCGTGTTCAACTTGTAATGTACAAAAGGGTGGTAAGCTTTATAAAGATTGCGGTTTGATAATTTCTCAACCACCTTTTAGGCCTTCGGTAGAAGATCTGCATAAAAATGGAAGGAATTTTCCCCCTAATTTTTTACACGAAAGTTGGATGGACTACTTATATTGGGATATTGAACTAGAACCGTAATCAGATCTTTTTGGAAATCTTGATTGCTAAACGAGATGAGGTTTTAATAATTTTATCTAACAAGCCGTATAGACCCTCTTTAGTAGCTCCACCCTCGTATGCTATATCTTTATGGCTCAATTCATCATCTCTAAATTTGATAATTTTTTTTTTTAATTCTTTTTCATCTTCATAGAGTTCATAAGTTTGATTTTTATAATGATCTCCAATTACCTCTTCTACAGAAGCCGTACAAAGCATGGTAGCTTTTTTCCCTAACATAGCAGTACCAAAACCTAAACCTACACCAAGTAAATCCCAAAGAGGCAGAAGTTTTGTTGGTGCTATATTTCTTTTTTTAATTTCTTTTTCAAAAAATTCATAGTGTTCTTTTTCGTGTTTCTTCATCTCTTCGATTTGTTTTTTTAAATTTTCATCTTGTTTAAATGTTTTAAGAGCCAAGAGTTGACCTTCATAAATCTTGATTGCACCTCGCTCACCAGCGTGATCGACTCTAATTAATTCTTCTAAGAATTTTTTACTTGTTTTTTTCATTTTTTAAAATATTCTTCATTGTAATAATTGATAAAAACAAAGAAATAAATAAATTTAATGTCGCTAATGATAGTCCAAATATTTTAAAATCCACATTTTTACAAGATTTATATTTATTATTTTCTAATTGTTCCAACAATTTACTAGGAGAAGTATTTGAGGTTAAAGCTTTTATTTGACAAACTAAAGACTCGTTAAAAAAACCTTGCTCTATACCAAAATGATAAAAAGCTATTAAAAAACCAAATGTAAAGCTTATAAAAATAAGTATTAATATTATTTTTTTTAATTTTTTAAAAAAAAAAAAGAGAAGGCTAAAAGCAATCACTAAAAAATAAGGAATTCTACTAATCAAGCAAAGATTACAAGCTTCATAGCCAAGAACATATTCAATAAAATATGCAGACAAAAGAATTACAGTACTAATAGAAAAAAATGCAGCAATTAAATTTTTATTTAAAAATTTATTCATAAAATTTAATTAATATATAAATAATTAGAGCTAATGCTACAATAGTAAAGCCAATTATAGCAGCCCACATAGAACCTTTTTTTTCTAAAAAAGAAGAAAATGTCGAACCAAATCTGAATGATAAATAGGCTACAATAAAAAATCTCATACCTCGCGCAAATAAACAGGTAAAGAAAAATAAAATTAAATTATATTGAATAAAACCACTAAAAATTGTGACCAACTTAAATGGTAGTGGGGTGAATGCAGCAGTAAACAGAATTAATAACCAAGAAAAAGAACCGCTGCTTGTCTGAAACTTCTCTCTTAAAAAATCAGTATTATTATATCCATAAAATTCAAATACTTTTACACCAAGTTCATTAAAAAAAAGAAGTCCAATAAAATAACCTAAAAGAGCACCTAACGCAGAAAATAAAGTAGCTATCAAAAATACTTTGAGATATTTCTTTTTTTTAGCCACAACCATGGGAACAATCATAATATCTGGTGGAACAGGAAAAAAAGAACTTTCAATAAAAGACACTATAGCCAAGCTATAATAAGCGAATTTGCTTGATGCTAATTTAACACATTTGTCAAAAAGACCCTTCAACATTTTTTTATTTATAAAGCAATAAAATTTGAATACTATTTAAATATAAAATTTAAATGTTTAAAAACTAAGGGCGAATGGTGGAACTGGTAGACGCGCCGGACTCAAAATCCGGTGGTAGCAATACTGTGAGAGTTCGAGTCTCTCTTCGCCCACCAAATTATGGAAATAAATAAATTAAATAGTCTTATAGAATTATATTTTAGAAAATGTGATGAAGTTGATCATAAAAAAATGTTTTTAAAATGGTTAAAACCAGGCAACCAATCTTACAGCTGGGGAGATATAAGAGAGAGAATTTTTAAACTTTCTTTCAAAATTAAATCTTTGATTAGTGAAGGAGAACGATGTTTAATTTTATCAGAAAATAGACCTAACTGGTTAATATCAGATATTGCAGTGATGAACGCAGGTGGTATTTCGGTACCAATTTTCACAACATACTCACCTAATGATTACGAATATATTTTAAATGACTGCAAGCCTTCATTGATAATTGTTTCAAATAACAATCAATATCAAAAAATAAAAAAATATATTAATTTAGATATTCAGAAAATTATATCTTTTGAGAAAATAGAAGCTGAAAGTTTATTAATGCAAAATATTTTAAATGAAGACAATTATAAAGAAATAATTAATGATAATTTAAAAAGAAATATGCCAGCATGTATAATTTACACTTCCGGTACTTCAGGCAACCCTAAAGGGGTAATATTAAGTCACGGAGGAATTTTATCTAATTGTGAAGGAGCTGTTGAATTACTCAAACCATTAATAGAAAAAAAAAATCCAATATTTTTAACGTGGCTACCTTTATCACATTCATACGAACACACAGTTCAATTTATTCAAATTGTAGTGGGTGCGAAAGTTTATTACGCAGAAAGTTTAGAAAAACTTATTCCGAATATGGGACTAGCTAAACCAACTATTATGACTGCAGTTCCGAGATTCTATCAAAATTTATTTGTGAAAATAAATATAAATTTTGAAAAACAAAAAAGTTTCAAAAAAAAAATTATTGATACCACTTTACATTTAGGAAAAAAAATACTCAAAAAAGAAAAATTAAATTTTAGAGAAAAGATTATAAATTTTATTTGCAATATTTTAGTACGAAAAAAAATACAAAATCAATTTGGTGGAAATCTTCAAGCATTTGTATCTGGTGGAGGAGCATTAGATCAAAATATTGGAGAGTTTTTAAATGCCATAGGACTTCCGACTTTACAAGGTTATGGCCTTACAGAGGCATCTCCCGTAGTTAGTTGCAATTTACCAGATCTAGTAAAAGTCGAAACGGTAGGACCACCATTTAGATGTAATGAGGTTAAAATTTCTGATGATGGAGAAATCTTGATTAAAGGCGAAAATGTAATGTTGGGTTATTGGAACCAGAAAGAAGAAACAAAAAAAGTTATTAAAGACGGATGGTTGCACACAGGAGATATTGGAGAATTTGACCAGAACAATTATTTAAAAATAACTGATAGAAAAAAAGATATTATTGTTAATTCCGGGGGAGACAATATTTCACCGAGTAAAATTGAAAATATTTTATGCTTAAATCAATTAATTAAACAATCTTTTATTTATGGAGACAAAAGGAATTATTTAGTTGCAATTATTGTTTGTGATAAAGAAATCAACAAAGAAAAAATTAAACCTGTAATTGAAAAAATCAATGACAACTTAACCTCAATAGAAAAAATAAAAAAATTTATTCTAATTCATAATGAATTTACAATTAATAATGGAATGTTGACACCAACATTGAAGTTAAAAAGAAAAGCAATTATTAAAAATTATTTAAAACAAATAGAAAATTTTTATTAAAATTAAACATTTATGCGGTCAAAAGTACTGGTATTAAACATTTTTTAATTAATTAATTAATTTAATTTAAAATTTTAAATAATTTAAAAATATATTTTTATTAAAATAAAAAAATAAGTTGTAAAGCTACATACAAGTTTATGTTTGACATAAAAGAAAAAAAACTTAAAGATTGTAACTATAAACGAATCACTAAGATTTGTTTAAACAAACAGGGAGATAAAAATGGCTAAAAGAAAAAAAGCGAAAAAGAAAACTAAGAAAAAAGCTAAAAAAACTAAAGCAAAAAAAAGAAGAAGATAGTAAGTTTTTTTAACTAAACGCCCTTTTAATTAAATAGTTAAAGGGGCGTTTTTTTATTCTGCCTCAATAGCATTTTGATTTCTTCCCAAAGCTTTATCCATTTTTTTTTGAACTTCTTCAGGAGTAACTTGTAAAACAGACTCAAATTCTGACTTTAATCTTTCGTATGCTTTTTCAAATAATTGTCTTTCACTATAAGATTGATCTGCGATTATATCAGAATTTTTATTAAGATCTTTTACTACTTCAGCTAATTCATAAATTTTACCTGAATTTATTTTTTGATCATATTCCTGTGCTCGTCTACTCCACATTGTTCTTTTAATTTTTGGCTTACTTTTTAAAATCGAAATACATTTATTAATTTGATTAATACTAGAAATTGGTCGTAAATTACTTTGTTGATTGATTGGAACAGTTAAAGTTAATTTTTCTTTTTCAATAAAAATTTTATAAAATTGTATGTCAATCTGCCCTATAGTTGCTTTCTCGACAGCTGTAATTTTACCCACACCATGTTTTGGATAAACTACAAAATCTTTAATATCGTAAATTCTTTTTTCTGTTGCTTGTTTTTTTATTTTCTTAATTTCAACTTTTTCTTCTGGAGTATATTTATTGCTATTTGCTATTCTCAGTGGAGCAGCTGCAACTTTCTTATCAACTTTTGTTTTTATTTGTTTAGTAACAACTTTTTTAGATATTACTTTTTTAATAGGTTTTTTTTTAGTATTTTTTTTTTTAGTCTTTTTAATTTTTGGCATTTATTTACCTGGTTTTTCTGAAAAATATTGATTATGTTTATCTTTTATATCTTTAAATTTTTCGTGTTCATTCATTGGTTCTTTTTTTTTTGTAATATTAGGCCATATTGCAGAAAACTTTTTATTTAGCAACAACCATTTATCTTTATCTTTTTCCTCATAATCTGTATCAGCTACAATAGCATTAATAGGACATTCAGGTTCACATACACCACAGTCGATACATTCATCGGGGTTAATGACTAGCATGTTTTCACCTTCATAAAAGCAATCAACTGGACACACTTCGACACAATCAGTTAACTTACATTTTATGCATTCGTCTTTTACGATATATGTCATTATAATTTTACTAATTAAACTATTTAATATTTAGTGCAAGCAATTTACTAAATGGGTTAGTTTTATCTTTTTTTACAATTATTTTTTCTTTATTTTTTCTATTTTCTCCTGCAAAATAATAAGTATCTGCTTCTTTTGACTTTTTATAATTCATTAGCTCTACTAATTTATAAAAATCTTCTTTCGTACAACCCAGTAAATTCATCATTTCAGGGAATATTTTAAATTTACGGTCGATACTTTTCTCAATAATAATTATAAATAGTTTTTCAAGTATATCTATACGAACAAAATAATTTCTAAATCTTTCAAACCCACATAATAACAAAAATTTTTCATTAAAATTTTCGTTCACAACAAAATTTAATCCAAATTTTGGCATATTAACGTTAGATAAAACTTCATTGTAAATTTTCCAAAGCATTGTTCTTAATATAACTGCTTTTGGTTTTAACATTTTAGGAAGAAAAACATGGTAACGTCCAATCTTAATACCCATGTTCCAAAGTTTTTTCCTTTCTTCTTTTGAAATAAGTTTGATAATTTCTTCAATATTTTTTCTTTTTACAACTCCATTATTTTCATAAAGCTGAAAACTTAAAGCTCTTAAATATTGGTTTTCAATTTTGATATTTGTTAAATTAATTAAATCACCTAAAATTTCTTTGATGTAAGAAGACAACCAATTTTTTGTGTATTGTTCTAATTCTTTATGAATATCTAAAGGCAATGCTTCATCTGTAATAATTTCTATTTCTGGATTTAAATAATTTTCACCTTTTTTTATCTTTGCTATTGGATTCCCTAGCCAGACAATTTTATTTTCTTGATCAACTGATAAACTCTCACATTTAATTATTTGTTTAGCTCTTTTGATCAGTTCTTTCTCAACACCTTTCCTTGCAGCTTTTTTAATAGATTTTAGATCTACATCTAAATTTTTAGAGTTAAAATCTATAATAAACCTTAAACCTTTAAGTTTTCCAACATATTGTTCGTCGATCAACACTTTATTGTCTTCATCCACGGCTGTTTCTAAAAGCATATCTTGTTTTAAACCTCTCGCTAAAATACTAATTTTTTTATCAATAAAACTTTTTGTTAATTCTTCATGTAATCTATCTGATAAATTATCTTCAATACTTTTTGTTAATTGTATCCAATAATCAGCATTTTCTACCCAATCTTTTTTATTTGCTACATATGACCAAGTTCTAACATTTGATATTCTATTAGCCAAGACATCTATATTACCATGGTTTTTTTCTAATCCATTAAGCTGTGTTTTCATATATTCATTTGGAATTCTTTTTTTTCTAATTGATAAAAATTTAAATACAGCATCAACAACGCTTACGTGTTGTCCATACGCTTTTCTTTCAAAATCAGGAATTTGGCAGCATTCCCATAATAGTTTTAAATTATTGCTATAAATATTATTTTCTATATTTTTTTTTAATAATAACCTAAGAACAATTTCATCAATAGACTCATTCGTTCTTATAAAGTTTTTGTCAGTAGGCTTAACCTCAAGCGAAGAAATTAATCTTTTTACATTAGTAAAATTTAAATTTGAATTCCTCCAATATAGCATTTTTGTATCTGGTAAACTGTGATTTTCAATTTTTTCTATTTCATCTGAATTTAAATTTTCACAATCTCCAGTTGTTCCAAAAATACCATTATTTTTATATCTACCCGCTCTTCCGGCTATCTGTGAAAGCTCAACTAAATTTAGTCTTCTTGTTTTTTTTCCATCAAATTTTTTTAAATTAGAAAAATAGATTTGCTCAATATCCATGTTAAGACCCATACCTATTGCGTCTGTAGCGACTAAATAATCAACATCTCCTGATTGGTACAACTCAACTTGTGAATTTCTAGTTTTAGGACTAAGTGAGCCCATAATAACTGCAGCACCACCTTTTTGACGCCTAACTAATTCTGCAATTGCGTAAACCTCTTCTACAGAAAAAGCAATTATAGCTACCTTTCCATCCAAACGTGAAATTTTTTTATAACCACCATAAGAAAGTTTTGAAAATCTCTCTTTTTTTATAAACTCAACACCCTTAACTAAATTATTAATTATATTTCTCATCACCTGAGAACCTAAAAATAATGTTAATTCTTCACCTCGGGCATAAAGAAGTCTGTCTGTAAAAATATGTCCACGTCCCTTATCTGCACACATCTGTATTTCATCAATTGCTACAAAATCTACAGGCTTGTCCTTCGGCATTGATTCTACTGTACAAATAAAAAAACATGCTGAATTTGGAATTATTTTTTCCTCTCCTGTTATCAATGCTACTTTGTTAGGACCTATTTTTTTTACACACTTTTCATATACCTCTCTTGCTAACAACCTTAGAGGCAGTCCAAAAATTCCAGAATTAAATTCCAACATTTTCTCGATTGCATCGTGAGTTTTACCAGTATTTGTTGGCCCTAAAAGAGCAACAATTTTTTTTGATGTATTTTGCATTTTTGTGTTTGATATTATTTTTTATACTACATGTAGTTCCGAAGTGAGAACAAAATGAGAGTAAAACATGACCGAATCATTTTGTCAAATGTTCTAGTTTCTTAAATTATAATATTTTCCAGACACCAGAAGATGTAACTACAATATTTTCAGAATTAGAAATTTCACAAGTTATAAAAATAAGAGATTTAGTTTTTTTTTGAATTTTTATTTTACCTCTTAAAATTTGATTCAAAAGAGCCGTTGAAATAAATTTTACTTCTAGTGAAATTGTAACACAACGCTTATTTACTGTTAACATATGTGCCGCTGTTCCCATCCCTGTATCTGCAATTGTGGAAAGGAATCCACCATGAGCTATCTTTCCAGTATTGAGGTGAATTTCTTTAACTCTAACTTCAAATTCAAAATTATTTTCATCGATTTTTCTTAAATCTAGTCCACCGTTATGACTCATGAAGCCAGTATTAGTTTCGTCCATAATTTTTTCTATCATAGATTGGCACAATTTGTGAGAATATTACCGCAAACAGTATTAATAATATTCCTAAAACCTTAATTTCATTTAAAAATTGGCCTAGAATTAACCACGCAAAAATTGCTGCAAATACACCCTCAAGAGAAAATATAATTGCTGCAGGTGCAGGAGTTAAGTTTTGTAAAGTATAAGTTTGTAATAAAAATGCTAAACCGCTAGATAAAATCCCAACATAAAGTATCTCGTACACATCCTTAAATATACTGTTAAATGAAAAATTTTCAAAAATAAGCATTGGAAGAATCGTAAACAAACATGCAAAAAAACATTGTGACATTGCAATCGTGATTGGAAAGTTAAAGAATTTAATTGTTTTACTGATATATATTATATGTAAGGCCCAACAAAAAGCACTTAAAATGCCAAGTGTATCTCCATATCTTACAGAAACATTCTTTAGTTCACTCAAAAGTAATCCGCCTATTACACAAAAAATAACAGCTGGCCAAATAGACCAATGAATTTTTTTTGAAAAAATAAAATAAGATATGAAAGGCACTATTAGCACGTACATGACAGTAAAGACCCCAGTGTTTGCAACATCTGTATATATTAATGAAATTTGTTGCAATGCTTGACCTACGCCTAGTATAAATCCTAAAAGAATTAAATAAAAAAATACTTTCCTATTATTAATTTTTTTTATTTTTATTTTTTTAAGTTCAAAAAAAAGAAAGAAAGGAAGTAAGGTTAGAAATCCAATTAGAAATCTTCCCACATTAAATGTGTGAGGTCCAATAAAATCCATTCCCATATCTTGAGCAACAAAAGCCGAACCCCATAATACTGATGTAGTGACAGCACAAATAAGAGAAAAAATATTTTTATTCACTAAAAGTAAATATGGTAAATTTGTTTAAACAGCAAGTTTGAATGCAAAATCTTTCCCCAGACTTTGACTTAAATGCACACAGAATCTTGCTCCTTCTGCACCATCAATAAACCTGTGATCGTAGGATAAAGAGATGGGCAATATTTTTCTTGTTATAATTTGACCATTTTTCTTAACTACTTTGTCATAAGATTTACCAACTCCTAGGATAGATAGTTCCGGGGGATTAATTATGGGAGTAAAAAAAGTTCCTCCTATACCACCTAAACTAGAGATCGTCATTGAACCACCAAAAAATTCTTTTTTATTAATTTTAAGTTCTCTACATAATTTGCTAACTA
>Ga0307986_10003356_pt1 | contig 11168 bp, 11 predicted proteins | sample EllFjometageno82_FD_203170 | JGI IMG/M metagenome (GOLD analysis project Ga0307986, IMG submission 203170) | Marine microbial communities from Ellis Fjord, Antarctic Ocean - #82 | ecosystem: Environmental > Aquatic > Marine > Unclassified | place: Southern Ocean | collected 2014-10-09
TTTAATCTTACTTTCTTTGTTGCTATCATAACTGTGATATTGGCATCCATCTTAATTTTTTTATTAATAAACGAATGTTTAATATATTTTTTTGAAAGTTTTTTTAGTTGAGGAAATGGGCAAGTTAATATCAAGGATCTATAAAACTTTTTAGTACCGTCAGAAAAATCTAACTCCCAAATCTTATCTTTATTAGTAATTTTTATAAGCTCAGTATTAAAAATGCAGTTAATATCTTTTAATAGATATTTGCTAATAGAATTATTTCCTTTGTTTCCAATTATTTTAATATGCTTTTTATCTTCCTTCTTATCTTTATTTAAAAATAAATGTTTCCCAGGCCATTTTTTTACTATCTTTTTTGCAATAAGATTATTAATAAATCTTTTAAATTGGCTATTTTTTGGAGAAATATACTGAACACCGTGATCAAAACTTTCATTCTTGTTAAACTTCTTATTGGATGATCTTCCTCCAGCACCTCTTGCCTTATCATAGACATCTAATGAATATTTTTTACTAAGAGTGTGAGCAATTGTAGATCCTGAAATACCCGACCCAATAATGCAGAAGTCCTTCATTTTCCCGCAACAACCATACCTTCTATTAACATCGTTGGAGCATTGGTGGAGTATTTAAACTCGAGATCATCTGCTAAAGTTATATTTTTAAACATATCATTAAAATTTCCAGCTATAGTAATTTCACTAACAGGATATTTAAATATACCATTTTCTACCATAAACCCTGTTGCACCTACTGAGTAGTCTCCAGTAACTAAATTACTTCCATGACCAATTGTTTCAGTAATATACAATGTCTTTTGATTTAATTTTAAAAGATTTTTGTAAGAGATAGATCCTTTTTCAAAATATAAATTGCTTGATCCTCCACTTCTACCATTTGATTTTAGATTTAATTTTTTTCCGTAATAAGTGTCGACAAGGTAATGCTTTAAAACACCCTGATCCACTAATTTTAATTCCTTGGTTTTAACTCCCTCGTTATCAAAATACTGAGAACCTAATCCTTTAACCATGTCAGGCTTATCATAAATATTTATTGAACTTGAGAATATTTCTTCATCTATTTTATCTTTTAAAAATGAGGTTCCTCTTGCTATAGAAGAGGCTGATATTGCACTTGCTAAGATACTTAACATCCCTTTTGAAATTCTTCTATCAAAAATAATGCTTATTTTTTCACTTTCTATTTTTTGAGGATTTAATTTTTGAATTGTTTTTTTAGCAGCCAATGATCCAATTTGATCTGGTCTAAGCATGTCATGTAAGTGGCAGGTGCTTGTAAATTCATAATCTCTTTCCATGTTATTATTAGCATTTTTTGCAACAGCAACACAAGATGATGAGAATGATGAAGACTTATACCCATTTAAAAAACCATCACTGCTTGCTAATATAAAATTTGATTTAGACTCTGAAAAACTAGTTTCTGTATTAATAATTTCTTTTTTTTCAAGTGCTGCTTCTTCGGCTTCTTTTAAATATTCAATTTTTTCATTATTCTCTATATGATCATCATCATATAAGTTTAAATCATTAATTTTTGTTGCTAGTAAATCTTTATCTGGCAAAGAATTAAGCTCATCCTCTGGTGTAATTTTTGTTGTTTCAATACATCTCTCTATTAAAGTTTTAATATTATCTTCATTGAGATTTGATGATGTAATACCAGATTTTTTTTTACCAATATAAATTTCCAAACCAACCCCCAAACTATCTGATCTGTCAGACTCATCTAATTTTCTATTTCTAAAATTAACTGTTTCAGAAATTGAGTGCCCTACTACTGCTGTTGCATCTGTTGCACCTAATTTTTTTGCTAAATCTATGCAAAAAGATGCTGTTTTTTTTAAATAATCTTGATCTTTAACCATATGATTTATAATTGAGTTCCACCGACAGTCATTTTATCAATCAAGATTGAAGGTTGAGCTACTCCGACTGGCACTCCCTGTCCTGCTTTTCCACAAGTTCCAATGCCTGGATCAAGCATCATATTATTTCCAACTAATGAGACTTCTTTTAAGATTGATGGGCCATCACCAATTAATGTTGCTCCTTTGATGGGAGCTCCTATTTTACCATTTATAATTTCATAAGCCTCTGTACAATTAAATACGAACTTACCTGAGGTAATATCTACCTGACCGCCACCAAAACTTACTGCAAATATCCCTTTATCAACTGATTTAATCATTTCTTCTTGAGTATATTTTCCATTTAACATCATGGTGTTTCTCATTCTAGGGAGAACTACATGCTTATAACTTTCCCTTCTGCCACTTCCTGTAGACCTAGTATTCATCAATCTTGCATTCAAACGATCTTGCATAAAATTTTTTAATATACCATTTTCAATTAAGACTGTTTTTTCTGTAGGGGTTCCTTCATCATCAATTGTTAAGCTTCCTCTTCTATTATGCAAAGTTCCATCATCAACAATTGTAACTCCTTCACTTGCAACTCTCTGATCCATTAAATTATGGAATGCAGAGGTTTTTTTTCTATTAAAATCTCCCTCTAAACCATGACCTATTGCTTCATGGATAAGTATTGCTGGCCATCCTGGGCCTAAAACTACCTTCATTTCACCAGCTGGTGCAGGTTTACTTTCTAAGTTTACTGAAGCAATTCTAAATGCTTCATCACATACTTTTTTCCAATTATCACCCTTTAGGTACTCGTCATATGACTGCCTTCCACCAATTCCATACACTCCTGTTTCTTTTTTTCCATTTTTTTCAAGCATCACCGAAACATTAAAACGGATTAAAGGTCTAACGTCTGTTAATACTTCCCCGCCTGATCTAATTATTTCTATAGATTTATGCTCTCCAGAAAAACTTGCTGTTACCTGCTGAACTATACCGCCTTTTGCTCTTGTATAATCATTAACTTCTTTTAAAAGTTCTAATTTTGATTGAAGTGATTTTTCTTCTATCGGGTTAATATCTTTATAAAATTTTACATTTGTCTTGGGTATCTCATGATTATAAACACCTTTTTGTGATTTCAAAGTTGAGCTTAAGTTATTAGCAGATTGCTTTAAAGAATCTTTTGAAATTTCATTAGAATGAGAATATGCGACAACCTCGCCAGTTACAGCCCTTAAACCATAACCTAAATCAGAACTATAAGTAGAGCTTTTGATTTTATCATCATCCAAGACAATTGACTCACTCTTTGAATTCTCTAAATAGAGCTCACCATCATCACACTTATTTAATGTCTCAGAAACAATGTTTTCAGCATCTTTTCTTGATAAATCTGTTTTGATAAAAAAGTCATTCATGTTGCTAAAATAGTAGTTATAATTATTTTTTCAATTGGCGTATTTCGCACATATACAGGATAGCTAATTCTAGTTAATCTTACTAATAAATAAAAAAGGAATTAAGAATGAAAAAATTTGATGAATTAATGAACGTTTCCAACGAAATAACAAATATTTCCATAGATGAAGCCAAAGAGAAATTAAATGATCCAAACGTTCAATTTATAGATGTCAGAGATAAAAGTAGTTTTTGCAAAGAAACTATTGGTAATGCTATAAATTTAGAAAGAGGATTATTGGAATTTTATCTTGCAGATGGAAGCCCCTTGGAAAATGATATGTTTAAAAATAATCCAGATAAAGAGTATGTGGTATTTTGTGGACTTGGCGGTCAAAGTACTCTTGCAACAAAAACAATGCAATATATGGGTATAAAAAACGTAAAAAATATGACTGGTGGAATGACTGCTTGGAAAGAAAAAAAATAAACTGTGAAGGTTTATTTTAATAATTCATGTAATATTTGTCGAGCAGAAATAAATTTATATAAAAAACAAAATATTGAAGACATAGAGTGGATTGATATTACAGATAACAAATCTGCTGAATTAGATACTCAAAAAAATGATAAAACTCTTTTACGAAGACTGCATATTAAAGATGGCGGAAAAGTAATTGGTGGTGCAGAGGCCTTCTTATTAGTTTGGAAAAAAATTCCTAAATATAAATTTCTCTATAAATTTTTTAAAACACCAATAATTTTTAGCTTATTTTTTATTTTTTATGAAATTGCTGCTTTTTTCTTATACCATAAAAATAAGAAACAACTTTTGAAATAAAATTTTTACTATTGAGTAGTAATATTTATTAATCTATATTTTCTACATGAATTTCTTTAGAATTTTTTTTGCTCTTTGTTTAATCTATAGCTTTTTTTTACCAGCTAATTCAACTCAAAATAAAATTCTTAATGAGCTTTTTGATCAATTAGAAAAAGTTAATAACCCCAAAACAGCAGAGCTACTCGAAAAAAGAATATGGTCCATTTGGAATGAGCATCCAAAAGATATTCGATTAACTGAAAAATTAGAACTTGGAGTTGAACTTACACAATATGGAAATTATAATTATGCATTAAAAATTTTTGATAATATATTATCCACCGACCCTGAGTGGTCTGAGGCTTGGAATAAAAGAGCAACAGTTTTTTTTTTAATGAAGCAGTATACAAAATCTTTAAGTGATATTGAAAAAGTCTTAAAGATTGAATCAAGACACTTTGGAGCACTATCTGGACAGGCACGAATTTATATAAAACTTAAAGAATATGAAAAAGCTATTATAAGTTTAAAAAAAGTCATAAAATTTTACCCTGCTTTCAGGAGTGGTAAATTAATACCTGAAATTGAAAGATTGATTAAAGAAGAAAGTGTTTAATTTAATCTTTTTTAGCTCTTTTACGTGCAATTAATTGAGTTAATGAATCAACCATTAAATCCGAGGCTTTAAATATTTCATTTGCTTTGAAATCGTATGAAGAATTTTTTTCTGAGTTTGATTTATCTTCAATTACTATTCCTTCATTTGGTGAATTGTTTTTGATATATATTAAAAGTAACCACTCGTCATCTGCTGCCTCGTCCCATTTTATAAAAATTTCTCCTGTTTCAAATCTTCGATCAATGCATCTGAAAATAGACATATGTCTAGTCACATGACGTTTATTAAGCTGAAATACTAAACTACTTGCACTTCTGTAAAAACTTTCTAATGAAAGTTCAATTTTTTGTCTTGCTGAATTATAATCTTTCTCTTTTTGTAATAAAGTTTCTCTATCTTCATCTCCTTGGATTTCAATACCTAGGGCTTCTACTCTTTCTCTAATTTTTTGATCTCTTATAACTTTATATTTATCTTTTAATTTTTCTATTCTTTCCTGAAGCCCTGCATAATCTTCTCTTTTTTCCTTTAGAGAGATTTTTTCTAACTTTTCAAGTTCTTTAACTTCTCTTATTCTAAATTTTTCAATTTGTTTTTCTAATTGTAATTGTCTTAAAAACTGCTTTTGTATTTCTGCTTGTTCAATTCTAACTAGGGCTTGCTCTTTACGTAAAAATAATTTTATATCTTTTGTTCTTTCTTTTTCTAATTTAATTTCTTCTTTCAAAGCTTTTTCTTTGAATTTAGTTTGTGTTTCCTCTTCTTCTAATTTTTTTTTTTGTAATAATATTCTTTCTTTTTCTTTTTTTTCAATCTCGTCTATTTTTCTTTTTCTTTTATCTTCTGCTTTTAATGTTTTGTAATCTAAAATTGTATTCGCAATTTTATCAAAGAATGCTTGGATATACTTTTCTAAATTAAAATTGATTCTGGTATTTAATTTTAGTTTTAACAAGTATTGAAACTTAATAATTTTAGATATCAGCTTCTCTTTTTTTTTTATTATAATTTTTTTAATTTTATTATTTTTTTTAATTCTAATATTTTTTTTAATTTTATTATTTTTTTTAATTCTAATATTTTTTTTAATTTTTGATTTAATCGTTTTTTTAATTGTTTTTTTAATTGTTTTTTTAATTTTTGATTTAATTGTTTTTTTAATTTTTGATTTAATTTTTGATTTAATTTTTGATTTAATTGTTTTTTTAACCATATTTCTTTTAAAAAACTTTTTTTTACTTTTTTTCATATTTTAAAACCTTTCATACCGCGTTTAAGCAGTCTCTAGGGGTCCTAACTTAAAGTTAAGTTTATTAAGATCTTCTATTAAATTTTGTTTATCTTCTGTATTTAAGAGGCTGACTGGTGGTAAAACATTATTATAAATTTCATTCTCTACAGACATAAGAGAGTGAAGTCCTGATATTAAATTAAATTTTTCAAAAGTTTTTCTAATATTGCATAACTTTTGATTCACTGTTTGCTCTTTTTTTTCAATAAAATCATCATAAACTTTTCTTGATAGGCCACCTGTTACATTGCATGTTGCGGTTATAATGCCCGTACACCCCATCTCTAAACCCTCTAAAAGTTTTGACTCTGACCCCGGTAATACAGAAAAATTATTTATTTTTAAATTTTCATAAAGATTGTATGAACTATCTTTAACTCCAACAATTTGCTTGGGATATTTCTTTACAAGTTCTTCAATACATTCAATACTAAATTTGTAGCCACATAATTTTTCAAAATTATATAAAATAATTTTACTATTAGGTACGGCATCTACCACTCTTGAATAAAACTCAATTACCTCTCTATCTCCGTAATTATAGTACGCTGGAGGCATTATTAAAAAATCATTAAAATTTAAGGATATTGCTATTTTCATTAAATTAATAGTTTCACTCAATGAATTAAGTCCAGTACCAATTAAATACTTATCCCTATGACGACTTTTAGATAATACATTTAGTAAGTTAATTTTTTCACTCACAGAAATTAATTGAGCTTGTCCTGTGCTTCCAAACATTGCCACTCCATGACAGCCCTGATCTATTATTTTTTCAGCGTGTTCAACGGTTTTTTCAATATTTAAGCTTAAGTCCTTATTAAATAAGGACATTGATGCCGCATAAATGCCTTTAATTTTACTCATGGTCAAAACTTATATAAAATTAAAATTTAGTAAAGAGGATTAAATAACAAATGAGAATTTTAACTGTACAAAATAGAATGGGTATAGGTGATATGGTAATTTTTTTACCTTTTATACAGGCTATTTCAAAAAAATTTGCCACGCCAGTCAGCATTCTTGTAAAAGAAAACTCAAAGGCAATACAATTTCTACAAAATAATCCAGCCATAGAAAAAATAATTATTCTTGATCGTGGTAATAAAAATAATAATGGTCGCCATGACGGAATAATTGGATCATATAACCTTGCATATGACCTTAAAAAATTCAATTTTGATAAAATTTTTATATTCAACTCTTCTCTAAGATTTAACTTAATAGCAAGAGTAGCTAATATAAAAAATATTTACCAATACCCTTTGTTTCAAAAAAAAAATCAACATATAATTAATGCTGCCAAAGAATTCTTAAAAAAAGAACTCAACTTAGAAACTCAAAGTGATCCTAAAATTGTGGTGGACGATCAATTAGTTAAAGATGCTAAATCAAAATATAGAATAGACAGTAAAGAGATAAATATTCTCTTAGGTATAGGAGGCTCCGGTCCAACAAAAAGAGTTCCTGCTAAAATTTTTATTGACTTCATGAGGTTAGTTACTCAAAAACATAAATGTAGATTTTTTTTAGCGACTGGAAAAAATATAGAAGAACAAAAAATTTTACTTGAGATACTCAGTACTACTTTCAAAAATAATTGTTATGCCTTGGACAATTTAAGTTTAAATGAGATACTACCTATAATTAAAAACTGTAATATTTCAATTTGTAACGACTCTAGTTTCAGTCACCTTTCCTCAGGATTGGGCATTGATACAATTGTTTTAATGTCAGATACACCATTGCTGTATGGAAATTATAGTCCAAAAATGTATCCTATTATTCCAGATGGAGAAAATACTGTAACTCATGATACACGTGGAAAAGATAGAATTAATCCTGATAAAATTTTTGAACAACTAAATAATATTTTAAGCTAAGAAATATTCTTTAAAATAACATCCTTAGCCTCGTTTACAATTGTAGATAACCTTGTAGTTTCTGGAGAAATATCTGGATGAATTTTTTTTTGAATATTAATATGAGCTTTACTGATTTCCTCTTTTGTGTTTTTTTTATTTATATCAAGATTTAGAATTTTATAAGCTTCCTCTATGGATAATGTCGATGAGTTTTTCGTATTTATATTCCGATTAAATGAAAATCTTCCAGACCTTCTTAGTGTCTGAATAAGTCTAAATAAGCCAATCAACTGAAATATAGAAAATCCTTTTAATTTAACTATAGCCAAGCTTAATAGAGTTAGTGGTAAACTTAGCAAAAATTTTCCACCAAAGCCTAGTAGGATTGCAAGGCCTATTGATCCAAAAAAAATTAATTTTCTAAGGTTTTTTGATATTTTTGTAGGTGATGTATTTACTACTGATTTTAATAGGAAATAAATGACTCCCAAAATAACTAGTGTATAAATGATTATATTCATATATTTATTTTTCCCATGAAAATACCACAACTAAAAAAAAAACCAGAAATAAAAATATGCCATAATTTTAGCTGGGAAGATGATTATAGCTGGATACATCAAGAAGATATCTTAGAAGTTTTAAAAGATAATAAAAAATTAAACTCTGAAGTCAGAAAATACCTAGAAGAAGAAAATACTTATACGGATTTTCACTTATCAAACACTAAAAATATTCAAAAAGAATTATTTAACGAGATTAAGGGAAGAATTAAGTTGGATGATGAATCTTTACCTTTTAAAGATTTTGATTATGAGTATTGGACAAAAACTACTAAAAAAGGAAATTACTCTATTAAGTTAAGAAAAAAAATTGGAACCAATAATATAGAAGAAATTTGGAATGGTGATGAAGAAAAAGAAAAACTTAATGTTGAATACTTTGGTATTGGAGACTTAGAAGTTAGTTTTAATGACAAATATTTAGGATATTCTTTAGACATCAAAGGTTCTGAATACTACACAATATATATTAGAGATATTAGTACAAAAAAATTAATTACTGAAAAAATAGAAGAAACATCAGGAGGAATAACTTTTAGTTTAGATGATGAGTATATATTTTATTCAAAATTAGATGAAAATCACAGACCAAGAAAAATTTACAGACATAAGTTGGGAACAAGCACAAATCAAGATCAATTAATCTTTGAAGAAAAAAGTGAAGCTTTTACTGTTAACATTGGTTTAAGCTCGGATGATAAATATTTTTTTATAACAACTTCAGATCATAATACCTCTGAACAATATTATTTTAATGTTAACGAAAAAGATCCCAAACCTAAATTAATCAAAAAAAGAAAAAGAGGAATACTTTATTCGGTAAATTCATGGAATGGAAAATTTTACAATCACACAAATGAAAATGCAGAAGATTTTAAAATTGACATAGCTGACAACTTAAAAGATCCAAATTGGAAGACTTTTATAGCAGCAAAAGATGAGGTTTTAATTGGAGGACTTACTTTTTTAAATAACTGGATTATAAGGTCAGAAACTTCTGATGCTTTAGATAAATTATTTGTAAAAAACATAACAACAGAAAAAGAGGAGGAGCTAATTTTTTCAGATGAAATTGTGTATGTTCCAGGTGCCTCTTTAATACAAAGAGACAAGAACACAGACGAAATTTACTTGAGCTATTCTTCACCCAAAACGCAATCAAGAGTTTATTCTTATAATTTAAGCTCAAAAAAAAAAAATTTAGTTAAAGAACAAGAAATTCCCTCAGGTCACAATTCTGAGGATTATATTGTGGAGAGAGTTGATTGTAAATCACACGATGGGAGAATGGTTCCTCTTACTATCACAAGGCACAAGAATACCGTATTAGATGGATCAGCAAATTTATTACTTTATGGTTATGGCTCTTATGGTAGTTCTATGAATCCTGGCTTTTCATCCACTAGATTAAGCTTAATAAACAGGGATATTATTTGGGTAACAACTCATATTAGGGGTGGTATGGAAAGAGGAATGAAATGGTGGAAAGAAGGTAAGCTCCTTAATAAAAAAAATACTTTTGAGGACTATATCGCTTCTGCAAAATATTTAATTGAAAAAAAATATACATCAAAGAATAAAATAATAGGAATGGGTGGATCTGCTGGAGGTCTTCTTATGGGCGCAGTTGTAAATCAAGCACCTGATCTATTCTTAGGTATAATAATGGCTGTGCCCTTTGTGGACTCTTTGACAACTAATCTAGATCATTCTTTACCTTTAACTGTGGGAGAATTTGATGAATTTGGAAATGCAAAAGATAAAAAAGATCATTTTGATTATATTTATTCTTATGCTCCATATAACAATATAAAAAAAATGGATTATCCTCATATGTTTATAACAACAAGTCTCAGTGATAATAGAGTGTTGTTTGATGAGCCTGCAAAATTTACTGCAAAACTAAGAGAGTATAAAACAGATAACAACTTATTACTTTTAAAAACAGAAATGAATGCAGGCCATGGTGGCAAATCTGGGAGAGATGGTGCTATAGAAGAAATAGCTTTAGATTATGCTTTTGCATTAAAAATAGCGGAAAAAATTTAATAAATATTAAAAACAGCCGTTTGATATAAAACCAATTACAATATAATTTGGGTCTATCTCAAATCTTCTTTCACAAATTATCCCATATTTTTTTGTATTATAAACAAATTGTAAATTTCCCTTTTCATTTTTAAAATCTTCATCAGGCTTACCTAAATTCATTTGTAAATAACTTGAAGTTTTTCCTATATATTGACTTAACTCTATATTTTCTTTTTCAATTATAGCATCTGCTTTTTGTTTAATAGTTTGGCAACTGGCTATTAAAGTTAAAAAAAGAAAACTAAACAAAAGAAATCTTACTTTTTTCATACTCGAATGTTAGCACTCAATATATAGCATAAATATAAACTTATAAGTTGAATTATGTTGATAAGCTTATGTTTTTGAAAGTATTTTTCTCTAAAATCTAATAACATTGACCCTTAATCTTAGGAGGATCAATGTTAGATAAATATTTTGACTATAAAAAACACAAGACTGATTTTAATACAGAAGTAAGAGCTGGTGTTACGACTTTTTTAACTATGGCTTACATCTTGGCATTGCAGCCAATGATCATGAAGGCAGGAGGATTTGATGGTGGTTCAATTTTTACTGCAACAGTTTTTGCTACAGCAATTGCCTGTTTTATAATGGGATTTTACGGTAAGACTTGGCCCA
>Ga0307986_10003357_pt1 | contig 11166 bp, 10 predicted proteins | sample EllFjometageno82_FD_203170 | JGI IMG/M metagenome (GOLD analysis project Ga0307986, IMG submission 203170) | Marine microbial communities from Ellis Fjord, Antarctic Ocean - #82 | ecosystem: Environmental > Aquatic > Marine > Unclassified | place: Southern Ocean | collected 2014-10-09
GTATTATTCTCATTATGTACTATTAGTGCAAAATTGATTTATAGGTATATTTATGTCTTTAATAAAAAAAATAAAAGATAAAAAAGTTAATTTTGAGTTTAATAAAGAATATTTAAAAGTTGTTACTAATAAAATTGCTAATAACGATGCTCAATTTATTACAAATTCATTTAATGAAATGCATCCGGCTGATGCAGCTGATATTATTGAACTACTTGGTCAAAATGATAGAGAAAGTTTAATAAAACTTAATAACTTCAATATAGATCCTGAAGTCTTTATAGAGCTTAATGAATCTGTCCAATCTGAAATTATTGCTTATCTTTCATCAGACTCAATTGTTAAACTTTTAAAAAATCTTGAGTCAGATGATGCAATTGCGATTTTAGAAAATGTAGATGAGAAAGATAAAAATGATATTTTAAGTTTATTACCACCAAAGGATCGTTTTGCTTTACTAGAGAGTTTAAGCTATCCAGAAGATACAGCTGCAAGGATAATGCAACGTGAATTTACGGCTACACCAAGTAACTGGTCAGTAGGTCAAACAATTGATTATTTACGTGAAAATAAAAATTTACCTGAAGAGTTTTTGCAAATTTTTATTGTTGATGAAGATTTTAAGCCAATTGGAACAGTTCCTTCGTCTAAAGTTTTAACAACTTCAAGAGATACAAAAATGCTTTCCATTATGTCTGAGTCTCAATTGCTTATACCAGTCGATATGGATAAGGAAGAAGTTGGTAATGTCTTTGAGAATTATAATTTAAATTCCGCTGCTGTAGTAGATAAAACTAATAAGTTAGTTGGTATGATTATGTATGATGATGTTTTAACTGTTTTAAAAGATGAAGCAGAAGAAGATGCTTTAAGATTAGCTGGGGTAGGTGATGAAGAAATTACAGATGGTGTTTTAAAAAAAACTAAAAGAAGATTTAACTGGCTTTTATTAAATCTTTTTACAGCATTTCTTGCAACTTGGGTCATCAGTTTATTTGGTGCAACAATTGAACAGATGGTTGTCTTAGCTTTTTTAATGCCAATCGTTGCTTCAATGGGTGGAAACGCAGGGATGCAAACATTAGCTGTCACGATTAGAACTTTAGCAACAAATGATTTAACTAAAAATAATTTTGCACAAAATATTTTAAAAGAATTTAATATAGGAATCTTAAATGGTATTATTTTTGCAATAATTAGTGCACTTGTAGTGCAAATCTGGTTTCAGGATTCTTTACTTTCAATGATTATATCCATTTCGATGGTTGTTACGATGATAGTCGCTGGATTATTTGGCATTGTTGTTCCGGTAACTTTAAAAAGAATGGATATAGATCCTGCTATTGCATCAAGTGTATTTGTAACTACCATAACAGATGTTATAGGTTTTGTGTCTTTCCTAGGTGTTAGTGCTTATTTTCTTTAAAAGTTATCTATTAATCTCACGTTATTTAAATAATAAGCTACAAAAAGTTTAAATGACTTAGTCTGAATATTTGTGCTTAAGTTGACTATATTTCGACACTCTATGTACTCAATCTTAATCTTATATTTTTTGACCAAATCTTTTTTAAGTACATTGATTAGTTTTTTAGATTTCTGCTTGTCTAAATTAATTTTTTTTTTTAAATTAAATAATTTATTTGTAATTAATCCCAATGTATCAAGATTAGTTTTACTTAATAAGTTGTTTCTAGATGATAAAGCGACCATGTTTGAGTCTCTAATAGTTTTAATAGAATAAACTTTAGTTTTGTAATTTTTTTCAATGAAGTTTTTAACTAGAAAAAATTGCTGATAGTCTTTTTCACCCATGAAAATTGCCTTAGGTGATATTAATCTTACAAAACGGTTTAAAATATCAAGCACACCTTCAAAGTGACCCTTTCTAAATTTTGCACATAGTATTTTTTGAGATTTATATAATAAGACCTTAGGTAACTGCTCATTAAAAATTTGATCCACTATTGGCAAATAAACATAATCAACTTTTAGTCTTTTAAGAATGTTGAGATCTTTATTCAAGCTTCTAGGGTAATTTTTATAGTCTTTCATGTTGTTGAATTGAGAAGGATTAACAAAAATAGTAACTATTATTTTTTTGCACTTTTTTTTTGAGTATTTTATGAGAGCTTCATGGCCTTTATGAAGATTACCCATTGTAGGAACAAACCCTAATCTTTTATATTTATTAATTGCCTTATTTAACTCTGTTATTTGTTTTATTAATTTCATTTGTAATAATAAGATTTATAAGTAAAACATTTAAATGATTAAACAAGCTATAATTCCTTTAGCAGGACTTGGAACTAGACTACTACCTTTAACAAGTGTTTTTGCTAAAGAGCTTTTGCCAATTGGTGGTAAGCCTGGCATAGAGTACATCCTTGACGAATGTATTGAGGCAGGAATTAAGGAAGTTATTTTCATTATATCAAAAAAGAAATTAATGATTAAAAAATATTTTTATAATGATAAATTTTATAAAGATATTATAAAACTTAAAAAAGACCACCGCATTATCAAAGAATATAAAAAAATCTTGAAATATAAAAAAATGATTAGATTTGTTTTTCAAGATAAACCACTGGGCACAGGTGATGCAGTTCTTAAAGCTAAAAAATTTATAAAAGATAAATACTTTCTAATGCTGTTACCAGATGATTTAATAATTAAAAAAAATTGTTCTCAATCAATGATTGCCACTCACAAAAAATTTAACTCAAGTGTTATGGCTAGCATGAAGGTTAGTAAAAATGATGTTTCAAGATGGGGCATTTATGATATTAAAGAGAATATTGACAGAATGAATTTTATTATTAAAAGTGTAGTGGAAAAACCAACCATCAAAAAAGCCCCGTCCAACAATGCAGTCATTGGAAGGTATATATTACCTAAAATAATTTTTAGTAAATTACTTAATCTTAAACCAAGTAAGGGTGGAGAAATTCATATTACAGATGCAATACAATCATTAATTAATGATAATAATAAATTTGTTGGTCATAATTTTTCAGGTAAATATTTAGATTGTGGAACAATGAGTGGTTACATCAACTCAACTTTGGAGATAACAAAAAAATGAAATTATGTATGATTGGAACTGGCTATGTTGGTTTGGTTAGTGGGGCTTGTTTCTCAGATCTTGGTAACGAAGTTATTTGTGTAGATCGTGATCAAAAAAAAGTTAATGATTTAAAAAAAGGTATTATTCCAATTTATGAACCAGGTTTAGATGAATTAGTCCTAAAGAATTATAAGAATAATAGATTAAAATTTTCTACAAATTTAAAAGATTCAGTTTCTAAGTCAGATATCGTATTTATTTGTGTTGGCACACCTACTAAGAAAAATGGAAGTGCTGCTGATTTAAGTCAAATTTATAATGTTGCCAAAGAAATAAGAGGTTCTATTTCTAGATTTAAGATTATAATTACCAAATCTACTGTTTCTGTTACAACTGGAGATGAAATTGAAAAAATTATTTCACAAAAAGTATCAAAAAAACTTTTTTCAGTTGTTTCAAATCCTGAGTTTTTAAGAGAAGGTGAGGCTATTAGAGATTTTTATAAACCAGACAGAATTATAATTGGAACAAGTAATAAAAAATCAAATAATTTTTTAAAAAACCTTTATTCTCCCATAACATCGAGAGGTGCAAAGTATATTAACACATCAAGAAGAGCTGCCGAATTAATCAAGTATGCTTCTAACGCTTTTTTGGCTACCAAAATAACTTTTATTAATGAGATGGCTAATTTATGTGAAAAAATAGATGTGAATATTGAGGATATTTCTATTGGTATGGGTCTCGATAAAAGAATTGGAGGACGTTTTTTAAGAGCTGGTCCTGCTTATGGAGGTTCTTGCTTTCCAAAAGATACTAAGGCTATAGCTACTACAGCAGATAAATATAAAATAAATTTGACAGTTATTAAATCTGTAATTAAATCTAATGAAAATAGAAATTCATTATTGTTAAAAAGAATTAAAAATATATTAAAAAACAGGATTAAGAATAAAAAAATATGTTTTTTAGGTGTTACCTTTAAAGCAAATACAGACGATATGAGAGATTCATCAAGTTTATCCATGATCCCTTCACTAATTAAAAAAGGAGCAAAAATAAATTATTTTGATCCAACTGGTGAAAAAGTAGATTTTAAAAAATTAAAAAATGTTAAATTTTCTCATAATATTAATTTTGCAATAAAAGATGCAGATTTGATTATTGTACATACAGAGTGGAATGATTTTAAATCAATAAATTTTAAAAAAGTGGTTAAAAACAAAAAATTTGTGATCTTTGATATGAGAAATATTTATTCGCCTATTAAAATGAAAGAATTAAAAATTAAATATTTTGGTGTTGGACATTAATTTAATTCAAAAATAGCATCTACTTCTACAGCAACACCAAGAGGTAAACTGCTTGCACTAACTGCTGCTCTTGTGTGCATTCCCGCATTTCCGAAAACAGCAACTATTAAATCAGATGCACCATTTATTACTTTAGGTTGTTCAGTGAAACCTTCTGTTGAATTAACAAAACCTGTTAACTTTACACATGATTTTATTTTTGATAAATCATCATTACAAGCTTTTTTAACTTGTGAAATTATACTTAAGCCACATCTATTAGCAGCTTGATAACCATCTTCTGTTGTTAAATCTTTTCCAATTTTTCCCTTTATTAATTCTCCACTAGCAGATATTGAAATTTGACCTGATATAAAAAGCATTTTATCAATAATTTTTGAAGCAACATAGGATCCAACTGGGTCTCTAGCTTCAGGGAGTTCTAATTTTAGTTCTTTAATTTTTTTATCAAAGTTCATAATTTATTATTTTTTTAAAATATACTACAATAATTAAGAATAATCTTTCTTAAATTATTGTAGTATAATAATTTAACCTTATTTTTTACAAGTTAAGTCTGCAAGCGTTTTATTTTCACCTGAACAAGTTTTTCTTTTAGGCATAAGATCTGTTGTTGCACAACCCGCTAGAAACACCAAGAGTATAATTGATAGTAAAATTTTATTCATTATTTTCTTTCTGTTTTTTTGATTTTTTTTTCCTACTTTTATCAAATTCTTTTCTTTTCTCAATTAATATTAATGCTTCCTCCATACTTAATTCAAGTGGATCTTTTTCCTCAGGTATTGTTGCATTTAGTGATTTATATTTAATATATGGCCCATATTGACCCTTCATTACCTTAACAGGTTTTTTATCCTCAGGATGCTCACCCAGATCTTTAATAATTGATGTGGAGATTCTTCCAGGTTTAGCCTCAGCTATTAAGGTTATTGCTCTATTCAGACCAATTGAGAAGATCTCTTCAACATTTTCAATTCTAGCTGATTTATTTTCACATTTTAGATACGGACCAAATCTTCCTGAGTTTAAAATTATATCTTTTTGATTTTCAGGATTAACCCCCAGACTCCTTGGAAGAGAACATAAAAATTTTGCTCTATCCAGATCAAGGCTTTCTAAAGTTATTCCTTTTGGTATTGATATATTCTTTAAATTATTAACTTCTTTAACTTCTTTCTTTTTTCGTTTTTTTTTTTTCTTTTTAGCTTCAACCACTATCACTTCTTTAGTTTCCTCAATTTTTTCATACTGTATATAAGGACCAAATCTTCCATTCTTAAGATACATGTCATTACCATTTTCATGTTTACCAATAAATTTTGGTTCAGCAAGTTGAGATTGAGCAGCAGCTTTTGCTTTTGATAACTGTCTTGTAAATTTACAATTTGGATAATTAGAACAACCTATAAAAGCGCCACCTCTAAAACTATTTTTTAAACTTAGAGAGCCATTGTTGCATAGTTTACATTGTCGATTAATATTTCCATCTTTGTCTCTTTCAAAAATTAAACTCCCCAAACTATCATTAAGTAAATCTAAAACTTCTCTAGTTCTTTTTTCTTTAACATCAGATATATTTTGATTAAAATCTTTCCAAAACATCTCAAGAACTTTTATCCATCCTTCTTTGCCAGATGTTATGTCATCTAATTGATTTTCTAATTCTGCAGTAAAATTATAATCAACATATCTTGAAAAAAGCTTTTCAAGAAATGCAGATATCAATTTACCTCTATCTGTTGGGTGAAACCTTTTATTAATAGCTTCTGCATAACCCCTTGTTGATATTACTGAAATGATACTTGCATAAGTTGAAGGCCTTCCTATGCCCAATTCTTCTAATTTTTTAACCAAACTTGCTTCTGAATATCTTGGTGGAGGTTGTGTAAAATGTTGCTCATCAAATAGTGCCTCAATGTTGACTGGACCTTTTTTCATTTCAGGAAGAATATCTTCATCTTCATCTTTTTTATTATCCTTCATAACTTTCAAGAAACCATCAAATTTAATAACAGAACCACTCGTTTTACAGATTGTCTCAATATCGTCTGAGATTATTGTAATAGTATTTCTGTCAAACTGAGCAGGTTTCATTTGAGAGGATAGAGCTCTACTCCAAATTAAATTATATAATTTATGTTGATCTGCACTTAGATATTTTTTAACTGTGTCTGGTGCACGCATAATATCTGTTGGTCTAATTGCTTCATGTGCTTCTTGAGCATTCTTAGCTTTTTTTCCAGAGTAGCTAGCTGGACTATCGGGAACATATTTTTCACCAAATTTATTTTTAATATATTTTCTAAAATTTTCTATAGCGTCAGTAGACAGGTTAGTACCATCTGTTCGCATATAGGTAATAAGACCGATAGTTTCTCCGTCTATCTCAATACCCTGATAAAGCTTTTGAGCTATTTGCATTGTACGAGATGCTCCATAACCTAGTCTTCCTGATGAAACTTGTTGTAATGTAGAAGTAGTGAATGGGCCAGAGGGATATCTATTTACAACTTTACTTGAGATATCATTTATTTGAAATTTTTTATTTTTTATTTTGTCCATTGCTTCATTGATTTCAATTTTACTTTTAAAAGAAAATTTTTCGATTTTTTTATTATCTAGTTGGGTGATACTAGCTAACAGAGAGTTTTTATCACCATCATTAAATTGAATACTTAAAGTCCAAAATTCCTCAGGGTTAAATAATTCAATTTCATGCTCTCTTTCAGTTATTAACTTTAATGCTACAGACTGAACTCGACCTGCTGATTTTGAACCAGGTAATTTTGTCCATAATATTGGAGAGATATTAAAACCAACTAAATAGTCTAGTGCTCTTCTTGCCATATAAGCGTCAACCAATAATGGTTCAATTTGTCTTGGATTTTCAATTCCATGTATTACTGCTTTTTTAGTAATTTCATTAAAAACAACTCTCTCTACATGTTTGCCTTTAATTAATTTCTTTTCATTTAAGTATTCTTTAACATGCCAAGCAATTGCTTCTCCTTCACGATCAGGATCAGTGGCTAAAATAATTTTAGAAGAAATTTTAGCAGCCTCAGTAATTTCTTTAAGGTACTTTTTGGAAAAACTATCGACTTCCCACTCCATTTTAAAATTATTATCTGGATCTACAGAACCGTTCCTTGAAGGCAGATCTCTAATATGACCGTAACTTGCTAAAACAATATAGTCATCACCTAAGTATTTATTGATAGTTTTTGCTTTAGCTGGACTTTCTACAACGACAAGATTCATTATTAATTAAATTAACCAAAAGCTTTTGATAGTCAAATTAATAAATTTTCGTTTTACTTTCTTCTTTGTTTTTCAAGCGTTTGACGTTCTCTCTATGTGTGTAAAAAATTAGTACAAACATTATCATAAAAAATATTGAATTATAATTTTCAAAAACTATTAAATAAATAGGCACTGTCAAACTTGCCACAAGTGATGATAGAGAAGAATATTTTGAAATTAAAAATGTAACAACCCAACTTATAATAAATATTAGGCCAAAAATCAGATTTATTGATAATAGTATACCCACATATGTTGCAACACCCTTACCCCCTTTAAACTTAAGCCAGATAGGAAATACATGTCCTAAAAAGGCACTTAGTGATGCAATGAATATGTAATCAGGATAATTAAACTTAACGTACAAAACAGGCAATATAGCCTTTGTTATATCTAGTGCTAAAGTAGAATAAGCCAATGATTTATTGCCTGTTCTAAGTGCATTGGTAGCTCCAATATTTCCGGAACCTATTTCTCTAATGTCTTTTTTTAAAAATATTTTCGTAAGTATAAAACCAAAAGGTATTGATCCTAAAAAATATGAGGTGAAAGTAATGATTAAATATTCCATTACTACAATGTAAATAATTCTTCACCTTTTACAAATGTATTTATAACTTTACCTTGGAGTTTTTTGTCTTCAATAGAAGTATTTTTAGATTTTGATACAAGTTTATCTTTTTTAACAACCCATGGTTTATCAATATCCACTATACAAAAATCAGCTTCATTACCAATTGAAAGATTACCTTTATTAATCTTTAATATTTTAGCAGGGTTTGATGTTAAAGCTTTAATTATAGTTTCTAATTTTACAGAACCATTATGATATAATTCTAGACTAAGAGATAATAAAGTTTCAATTCCTGATGCTCCAGTTGCTGCTTGTGCAAATGTTAATCTTTTTTGCTCTTCATCTTCAGGCTTATGATCTGAAACAATTACATCTATTGTTTCATCTTTTAATCCCTGAACTAAAGCCACTCTATCTTCTTCAGTTCTTAATGGAGGTGAAAGTTTTAAGAACGTTCTAAAGTCTCCTATATCATTCTCATTTAATGAAAGATTGTTTATGGATACACCAGTTGTAAATTTAACTTTATCTTTTCTTTCTTTAATTACGTCTAATGAATTTGCAGATGAAATTTGTGATATGTGATATCTGCATCTAATATTTTCTAATAACGTTAAATCTCTTTCAATAATTACTCTCTCTGCAACAGCAGGTATTCCAGATAAACCAAGTTTTGTTGCTATAATTCCAGAGTTAATCATTCCATTTTTAGCCAAGTCGTAGTCTTCTGCATGTTGCATAATAAGAGTTCCTAAATCTTTACAAGAATTCATAATACGTGACATCAACCTAGTATTTTGGATAGTTTTGATTCCATCGGTAAATCCAATTATCCCCCTACTTTGTAGAAGACCAAATTCAGTCATACTAGTGCCTTCAATATTTTTAGTAAGTGCAGCACTTGGAAAAACATTGATTTTAGATTTATCTCTTCCACGTCTTTTTAAAAAATCTACTATTGAAACATTATCTATAATGGGATCTGTATTAGGCATGGTTACAACCGATGTAACACCCCCGGCAAGGGCTGCATTACTCAAAGTTCTAAAATTTTCTTTATATTCATAACCAGGTTCTCCAGCGAAAACACGCATATCTACTATACCTGGAAATATATATTTGCCATTTAAGTCGATTACTTTTTCTCTTGAAGGAATATTGTTAGTGTTAACTTTTTTGCCAATTGCTTCAATTAAACCTTCTTCACTTATAATTAATCCACCATTTTCACTCATAGAGTTGTGAGGGTCGATTATATTTGCATTTATAAAGTATTGTTTTTTCATTTATTCACAAAATATTTTTAAACAAGCCATTCTTACTGCTACACCTAGTTCGACCTGTTCTTTTATTACGCTTCTATTAATGTCATCTGCTAATTTAGTATCTATTTCAATTCCTCTATTCATGGGACCTGGATGCATAATTAATGCATCTTCTTTTGCATGAGAAAGCTTATCTGGTGTAAGACCATAATATTCATAATATTCTCTATTAGATGACAAAAATGAACTGGACATTCTTTCATTTTGTAACCTTAACATCATTACAATGTCACAATCCTTCAGCCCTTTTTTCATATCAGTGAAGGCATGAACACCAAATTTTTCTATTTCTTTTGGCATTAAGTTTGAAGGGGCGATAATATTAACTTCAGCACCCAACATATTGAGAAGATAGATATTTGATCTCGCAACACGTGAATGTGTAATATCTCCACAAATAGCAATTCTTAAACCTTCTATTTTTTTCTTACGATTTATAATTGTCAAGGCATCTAATAAAGCTTGAGTAGGGTGTTCACGACTTCCATCTCCAGCATTAAGTACCGCACAATTTACTTTTTGAGATAAAAGATTGCACGCTCCAGAATCTTGGTGACGAATTACAATAATGTCTGGATGCATCGCATTCAAAGTCATTGCTGTATCAATAAGAGTTTCACCTTTTTTAACTGCTGAATTTTCCATATTCATTGACATAACATCTGCACCTAGTCTTTTTCCTGCAAGTTCAAATGAGCTTTGAGTTCTAGTTGATGGTTCGAAAAACAAATTAATTTGAGTTTTTCCACTTAAGATATTTAATCTTTTATTCTTACTTTGGTTAAGTTTAATAAATGTTTTAGCTTCATCTAAAATTAAATTGACATCATTAATAGAAAGATCCTGGATACCTAGGAGGTGTTTTTGTGAAATTTTAATAGCTTTATTTATTTTGATTGCCATTAAAATTAACTCTATAACTATTAAGCATCCTTATGGCAAGTATTAATTGTTTAAAAAGTCTATTGCACCCTGTAAAATAAAGGCTGCAGCGTTTTGATCGATAGTTTTAACTCTTTTAGATACATTGACATCTAATAAACTTGAGAGGTTAAAGGCACCAACGGTTGAAAGTCTTTCATCCCAAAGAAGTACTGGTAAATCAATAGATTTAGATATATTTGATGCAACGTCATTAACAGACTGAGCTGAACTTCCTAAAGAGCCATCCATATTTATTGGATTACCCACAATAATCCCACCAATATTATTTTCTACAATAATTAATTTAAGTCGATCAATAAGCTCATTAGTATTTGTTTTGATTATAGTTTTAAATGGTGTGGCAATTGATTGTCTTTCATCACAGATAGAGACGCCAATCCTTTTTGAACCTAAATCTAAACCAATAAATCTTACTTTATTTGGGTGTTTTATTTTAAAATCTTCAATGGTGATCATATTGTATATTTTATACTTAAGTGATAGTTTGCAACATATTAAATTACCACATGACTATTAATCTTAAAACAATAAAGCACATATCTAAATTATCAAGAATTTCAGTTGATAGTGAGAAAGCTAAAAAATTAGTTGGAGATATGAACTCTATATTCAGTTTTATAGAAAAATTGAATGAAC
>Ga0307986_10003358_pt1 | contig 11164 bp, 9 predicted proteins | sample EllFjometageno82_FD_203170 | JGI IMG/M metagenome (GOLD analysis project Ga0307986, IMG submission 203170) | Marine microbial communities from Ellis Fjord, Antarctic Ocean - #82 | ecosystem: Environmental > Aquatic > Marine > Unclassified | place: Southern Ocean | collected 2014-10-09
TTTATTCAAAATTTAAAACGTTTCTCATTGAATACAAGCCTGGCTTTTTATTTATTAACCATTTTGCTGCTGTTAAAGCTCCTTCAGAGTAAAGTGCTCTGTCAAATGCCTCGTGATTTAAAGTAATTATTTCTTTACCACTAGAAAACTTAACTTCATGCTCACCAATTATTTCTCCTTTTCTTAATGAATTAAAATTTATTCTTTTTCCATAAGGAAAAGATTTTTTATTTAAAAATTTTTTACCAATTAATTTATTAAGAGTTTTGTTTTGGCCGTTAGCAATACCCTTACCAAGCATTAAAGCCGTGCCCGATGGGTGATCTTTCTTATGTTTATGATGAACCTCAAAAACTTTGCTTAAAAATTTATCATTTAAAGATTTAGATGCAATTTCTGTTAAATACATAAGAAGATTAATTCCTAAACTCATATTTCCGGCTTTTAGAATTGTAATTTTTTTAGAATAATTTTTAATGAGATCTTCTTCTTTTTTGTTAAAACCTGTTGTTCCAATAACAACCTTCTTTTTAAGTTTAGTAGCAATTTCAAGAATTTTTAGCGTGCATTTTGGAATGGTAAAATCTATTATTACATCAGCTTTTTTAAAAGCATGCTCGTTATTTAGACTAGGCTCAACACCACTTATTTTTTTATTAATTACTCTATTCTCTGTAAGCACTGTGAGTTGGAAACTTTTATCTTTCTTAGAAGATTTTATAAGTTGTTGTCCCATTCTTCCCATACAGCCCGAGATTGCTAATTTAATTTTTTTCATTATTTTGTTCCCCAAAATCTTTTAGCTTTTTCAAAAAAACTTTTTATAGTCGGACTTAATTTAATCTTTTCCAACTCTTTAAATTCTTCTAAAAGCTCTTTTTGCCTTTTAGACAATGATATAGGAACCTCAGGAATAATTCTAATGTATAAGTCTCCATATGAACTTCTCCTCAAGATTGGCATACCTTTATCTTTTAATCTTAACTGTTTTCCATATTGCGTGCCTGCTGGAATTTTAACATTCACTTTACTTCCATTAATACATGGAACCTCTATAGTTGTCCCTAATGCAGCGTCCGCATAAGTAATAGGTAGTTCAAAAAATAAATTTTCTTCTGATCTTTTAAAAAGATTATGATTTTGTACTGAGATAAATAGGTATAAATCTCCAGTAGCACCACCTTTGGTCCCCGTTTCTCCTTTGCCTGAAAGTCTTATTCTCGTTCCATCATCTACACCTTTTGGAATTTTTACTGAAACCGATTCATCGCTTTGAACTTTTCCACCACCACTACATTTCTTACATGCCTTTCCAATAGTTTCTCCATTTCCATGACATTGAGGACAAGTTTGTTGGACAGTAAAAAACCCTTGGCTAGATCTAATTTTCCCACTACCTTTGCAGTAGTCACATTTTATTGGTTTAGATCCTGGCTCTGCACCATTTCCATTACAACCGTTGCATTTCTTATATGTTGTATAATCTATTTTTTTCTCTAGACCCTTGTATGCATCCTCTAAGTTTATACTTAGATCATATCTTAGGTCGTTACCCCTACTGCCCGAGGACCTTCTACCTGATCCACCAGATCCATCTGAAAAATCTCCAAAGAAGTCTTCAAAAATGTCAGAAAAAGAAGATGTATCAAAACCACCAAAACCTTGACCACCGCCACCGCCACCTTCAAAGGCTGCGTGACCAAATTGATCATAATTTGTTTTTTTACTGTCATCTGAAAGAATACTATAAGCCTCACTTGCTTCTTTAAATTTATCTTCAGCAGCTTTATTGCCTGGGTTTTTGTCAGGATGATGTTTAAAAGCTGTAGAGCGGTATGCTTTTTTTATTTCGTCTTTAGAAGCAGATTTATTTACTCCTAAGATATCGTAGTAGTCTCTCTTGGCCACAAAAAGTTGCTCCCTTTTTTAATATATCTTAGGCGCTTTTTTCCTTATCGTCTTTATCATCTTTTACGTCTTTATCATCTTTTACGTCTTCGAAGTCGGCGTCAACTACATCCTCTTTATCCTTACCTTCTTTTTTATTTTCTTGATCATTAGGTTTAGCTGAAGGATCTGGTTGCTGACTTTTATAAACAGCTTCACCTAACTTCATAGAAACTTGGATTAAATCCTGAGTTTTCTTTTTAACTTCTTCAGTATCAGTATCAGTACTTTCGAGGGATTTTTTTAAATCAGAAATTCCAGTTTCTATAGCTTTCTTCTCTTCCTCAGATACTTTATCGCCATGTTCCTTTAAACTTTTTTCTGTAGAAAAAATAATACTGTCAGCTTGGTTTCTTGCATCAATAGTCTCTCTTTTCTTTTTATCTTCTTCTTTATTGGCTTCAGCTTCTTTTACCATTTTTTGAATTTCTTCATCTGTTAAACCGCCCGAAGCCTGAATTTGAATTTTTTGTTCTTTTCCAGTTCCTTTATCTTTTGCAGAAACACTTACAATTCCGTTAGCATCAATATCAAAAGCAACTTCTATTTGCGGAGTTCCTCTTGGTGCAGGAGGAATACCGACAAGCTCAAAGTTTCCAAGTGATTTATTGTCAGCAGCCATTTCTCGCTCGCCTTGTAGCACTCTAATGGATACAGCTGGTTGGTTGTCTTCGGCAGTAGAAAATACTTGGCTTTTTTTTGTTGGAATAGTTGTATTTTTTTCAATTAACTTAGTTGAGACACCACCTAATGTTTCTATACCTAGTGACAAAGGTGTTACATCTAATAACAAAACGTCCTTAACATCACCTTGAAGGACTCCAGCTTGAATAGCTGCTCCCATTGCAACTACTTCATCAGGGTTAACACTTTTATTAGGTTCTTTTCCAAAGAAATTTTTAACCGCTTCAATAACTTTTGGCATTCTTGTCATGCCGCCAACCAAAACAACTTCATTAATTTCAGCAGCAGAAAAACCAGAATCCTTTAGTGCAGTTTTACAAGGAGTTAGTGTTCTTTCTATTAATTTTCCAACTAATGCTTCTAACTTAGCTCTAGTAAATTTTAAATTAACATGCTTTGGACCTGTTTTATCCGCAGTAATGAAAGGAAGGTTTATTTCTGTCTGTGTAGCTGATGATAATTCAATTTTGGCTTTTTCAGCAGCTTCTTTTAGTCTTTGCAAAGCAAGTTTATCTGTTCTTAAATCAATACCGTTGTCTTTTTTAAATTCATCAATTAAATAATTAACTATTTCGTCGTCAAAATCTTCTCCTCCTAAAAAAGTGTCTCCATTAGTAGATTTTACTTCAAAGACACCATCTCCAATTTCAAGAATAGAAACATCAAAAGTACCACCACCTAAATCATATACAGCTATTTTTTGTCCACCTTTTTTATCTAAACCATATGCTAGTGAAGCAGCGGTTGGTTCGTTAATAATTCTTAAAACTTCAAGACCAGCAATTTTCCCAGCATCTTTTGTAGCTTGTCTTTGAGCGTCATTAAAATAAGCTGGAACCGTTATAACGGCTTTTGTAACTGCTTGACCTAAATACTTCTCTGCAGTCTCCTTCATTTTTTGCAGAACAAAAGCTGAAATTTGAGCAGGAGAATATTTTACACCTTTTGCCTCAATCCAAGCTTCACCTTTATCTGATTTAACAATTTTATAAGGAACTTTACCTAAATCTTTTTTTACCGAGTCGTCCTCAAAGCTCCTGCCAATCAGTCTTTTAGAAGCAAAAATTGTGTCTTGTGCATTTGTAACAGCCTGTCTTTTCGCTGGCTGGCCAACTAATTTTTCATTATTTTCTAAAAACGCAACAATTGATGGTGTAGTTCTTGCACCTTCTGCATTTTCTAAAACTTTTGCTTGTGAACCATCCATGATTGCCACGCACGAATTTGTCGTTCCAAGATCTATTCCAATTATTCTACTCATTATATCAGTCCTTTATTTTCAATTAATACGTATATGGGTGTTATTTATTTCTCTACAAGAGTTGAATCACTATTTTTTTGATTATTTTCTTCTTTTTGAGCCTCTTTTTTCTTCGCTACAGCAACAAATGAAGGCCTTAATAACCTATCTTTAAAAAAGTAGCCTGGTTGAATTTCCTGAAGCACTGTGCCGGGCTCAACATCCTCATCTTCCATTTCAAGCATAGCTTGATGATTGTTTGGATCAAATTTTTGATTAAGACAGTTTATTTTTTTTATATTATTTTTTTCAAATATAGTGATTAAATCTTTTTCAATTATCTGTATGTTCTCTAAAAATTTATCCATATCTTTATTGTCTTTTAAACTTTCATCACTTTTAATTGATTGATGAGCTCTTTGTAAATTATCTAGTAGAGATAGAGTTTCTCTAGCAAAATTAAATCCACCATACTCAAAAGCTTCTTTAGTTTCTTTTTCGGATCTACGTCTTTGATTTTCAGAATCAGCAAGTGCACGTAACAATTTATCATGTGATTCTTTTAGTTTGTCTTCAAACGAAAGTTCCTCAGCTATTTCTTCATGAACTTCTTTTTCTTCTTTATTATCAAGCTCTGTGGCTAAGTTTTCCTCATTTTTTTTGTCGCTCTCTTTTTCCATAATTGCTATATAGGGTTTTAAAAATAAATTACTAGAGAGAAATGAAAAAAATAAAAAAAATATTAATAGGCACACATAACAAAGGAAAGATTAAAGAAATTAGCTATTTATTAAGTAAAAAGATAAAAAAAATCTCCCCTTTTCAATTAAACATTAAAAGTCCAATAGAAAACGGAAAAAGTTTCAAATCTAATTCAGAATTAAAAGCTAAATACTTTTTTCGAAAGACAAAAATTACAACAATTTCAGATGATTCCGGTCTTTGTATAGAATGCCTAGGTAACAAGCCAGGTATTTACTCCGCAAGATGGGCAAAAAAATACGGTGGTTTTAAACAGGCCATGTCTAAAATAATTCAACTAATAAAAAATAAAAATAAAAATAAAAAAAACCCAAACACAAAAGCAAAATTTATTTGCAGTTTAACGGTTTGTTTTAACCGTAAAGAAAAAATCACTACTTCAGGAGCAATACACGGAAATATCTCAGAGAAGATATTGGGTAAAAATGGATTTGGTTACGATTCTATTTTTATACCAGTTGATTACAATATCACTTTTGGACAAATGGGAAAAAAAAAAAAAATGCTCATAGATCATAGATACATAGCTTTTCAAAAGTTAAAAAGAAAAATTAAAACTCTTTAAATTTATCTTTATCAGTTTTATACATTTTTAAATTCTGTGACACCTTTCCGTCTTTAAATTGAAAAGTTCCAATTTTTCCTTTTATCTTTTCTTTAATGAAGAAATCATTAATTGTATTAATGCCGTCATTTTTTTTCCAAACATAATAGATTAAGCCTAACGCGTCATATGATAGAATAGTAATTTCATCTGGTTTCAGTGAAAAGGTTTTATAATAATTTTTATTATATTTTTTAAATTTTTTCATATCGACCGAAGGAAAATATAAATTTTTTACTGAATTTTGTCGAAATATACTTTCGTCAAACCATTGATTTACAGTTGTAAAAGTAACAGATTGATCATCTACATCAGAAAAAATAAGTGAAGCTAGAACACTTTTAAGACTATTTCCAAAATCTATAATTATAATAGAATCAAAATTAACAGAACCTAAAGTATAAAGCTTGTCGAGAATTTTTAGCTCCCTTTTAGATTTTTCATCATCATTTTTTTTTAAAACCTTTTTCCTCTTTTCTAAGTTTCTCTTTCTTTGACTATAATTTGTCAGTTTTTCTATCTCACCTGTAAGAATTCTAGGGTCAGGATTATACTTAAAAACTTTAAAGTTTTTTAATTTAAGTAATTTAATTTTTTGATCTATAAATTTTTCATAATTATTCTTCGGGTATAAAACTAACGTTTTACTTTTTTTTTGTGAGATCAGGAATTGTTCTATAGTCTTAAGTTGTGATTCAAGACTTATACCTATGTTAATTACATTGTTGGAGATTCTTGGTTCTTTATTTGAAAGTGAAATAAAAATTGTATCTCTATATTTTTCAAGTTCAGTAGAAAATGAAGAATCTGTAGGTCCAATAATTACCTTGGCACCATTATTTATTATTTCTTTGATTGCTAAATTTAATTTATTTTTATCATTAGTCCCACTATCCCTAGGTATAATAATAACATTTTTCTCATTTATCTCATCTAATGCGAGTTGAGTAGACAGCAATAAGGACTTCCCTAAACTCTTATATTCCCCAGAAAAAGGTGCCAGTAGACCTATTCGTAGTTTTCCATCACTTTCGTTCGCAATTAAATTAAAGTTAAATAATATGGTTATATAAGATAAAAATATAATAATAATTTTAATCATTTTTTTTATGAATGTATTTGAGTCTGGTTTATATATTGTATCAACACCCATAGGGAATTTGGATGATATAACATTAAGGTCTTTAGAGGTATTAAAAAAATCAGACATAATATTATGCGAAGATACTCGTAGATCTTTAAAATTGTTAAATCACTATAAGATAAAAAAAAAATTAGTTTCCTATCATAAGTTCAACGAGCAAAAAGAGTTAAAAAAAGTTATAGAATATTTAAATGAGGGCAAAATTTTGTCTTTAATTTCTGATGCTGGAACACCTACGCTCTCTGATCCAGGGCTTTTATTGGTTAAAACCTGTGTAGAAGAAAAAATTAGGGTTTTTCCAATTCCAGGCCCATCTTCAATCGCAGCAGCTGTTAGTGTATCTGGCTTTAATGATAAATTTCTTTTTTATGGATTCTTACCTAAAACTGAGAATGATCTTATTAAAGTTTTAAACGATCTTAAAAATATAGATTTTTCTTTAGTTTTTTTTATACCGGGAATAAAAATAAACTTTTATCTAAATATTTTTAAAAAGCATTTTTCTGGTAGGGATATTATTATTGCTAGAGAAATTACAAAATTGCATGAAACATTTTATAGAGATTCAGTTGATGCTATAAAACCATTTAAGGTGACCCTAAAAGGAGAGGTGACTATTGTAGTTTCAAAAATTAATCATAGTAATTATCTAGAATCAGATGAAGATATTGAAAACCAAGCAATCGAGTACCTTAAAAAGTATAGCTTAAAAGACGTTGTAGAGTTAATATCAAAAAAAGAAAAAATTTCAAAAAAAAAAGTGTATGACATTTGTTTAAAAATAAAAAAAAATGAAAAAAATAATTAGTTTTATCCTTTTAGTTTTGTCAATCGCTAGTTGCGGAAAATCTAGCTTTTCTACGTTTGGTAGAGGTGTTAGTATTGGATTTGACCCAAGAACTGTTGGCATGCAAATTGACGATACAATTATGCAAAAAAATTTAGTCGCAAGACTAACACTCACAGAGAAAAAATATTTTTTGTTCTTACAAGTTGAAATCTTAGATGGACGAATATTTTTAACTGGAAAAGTAGATGAGCCAGAAGATAAAATTAAAATTACAAAAATGGCATGGGAAACAAAGGGAGTTAGATCAGTTAAAAATGCTATAGCTATTAAAGGTCAATCTAATTTTAAAAGCACTGCAAAAGATATATTAATAACCTCACAACTAAGGACAGCTTTAATTTTTAACAAATCAATAAAGTCAGGAAATTACACTTTGGAAACGATTAATAAAAAAATTTATATTTTTGGAATTGCGGAGAATAAAGAAGAAAAAAAAGAAGTTATTGATGAAGCAAAAAAAATATATGATGTAGATGAGGTTATTCCAACAATATATTTAGTATCTGAACTAAGTAGAAATAAAATTTAATTCTTATAATTAATCACTTCTGACGAGTAAGCAGCAATAGAAGCAAGGTTTAAAATTTCCGATGGAGACGATCTTAAAGGAGCAATTTCAATTGGAAGTCCTAAGCCAATTAATAGTGGTCCGATTAGTTTTGCGCCACCAAATGTTTTCATTAATTTAACAGTTATAGAGGCACTGTGCAGTGCAGGCATTATTAAAATATTTGCATTACCAACAATTTTAGAAAAAGGATATGAAGCCTTGTATTCAGGATTTAAAGCAACATCAGGCTGCATTTCACCATCATAATCGAAATCTATTTTCTTTGTTTTCATTAAATTAATGGCCTCCCTAACATGTTTTGTTCTTACAGTCGCTGGCTTGCCAAAAGTTGAATGGGAAAGAAATGCTACTTTAGGATCAAATCCAAACAACCTTGCAACTCTAGTACTTGAAATAGCTATCTCCACCAGTTGCTCTGCAGTAGGATTATCGTGTACATTAGTGTCCGCTACAAAAACTGTCCTACCTTTTGAAACCAACATAGTTAGACCAAAAATTATTTCCCCAGGTCTAGATTCTACCACTTTATTTAATTTTTCTATCGTAGCTGCATGATGTCTTGTACCTCCAGTTACCATTGCATCTGCGTCACCACACGCGACCATGCAAGAACCCCATGTAACCCTATCATTTCTCACGAGATGATCACATTCTCTCTCCAGCATGCCACTTCTCTGAAGTTTTTTATATAAATGTTTAGTATATTTTTCTCTTTTTTCAGTATTTTTTGAGCTAATAATTTCTATTTTGAAGTTTTCATCTAAGCCTATATTTTTTAACTGTTCTTTAACTTTTTCTTCTTTCCCAATTAAGATCGGTATTCCCAATTTACTATTCTTAAATGCTACTGCAGCTTTTAAAATATTAGGATCCTCTCCTTCTGCAAAAACTACTCTTTTCTGAGATTTTTTAATTTGTGCGTTGATTCCTTGCATAATATTCATTGAAGGATCAAGTCTTCTTGACAGATCTTCTTTATATTTCTCTATATCCTTAATTTTTATTCTAGCAACACCAGACTTCATAGCAGCCTCAGCAACAGCAGCAGGTATGACACTAATTAATCTTGGATCAAAGGTTGATGGAATAATATATTCTTTTCCATACCTAGGTCTTTCACCTCCATATGCAGCTATAACTTCGTCAGGCACTTCCTCCCTTGCTAATTGTGCAATTGCTTTCGCCGCAGCCACTTTCATCTCTTCATTAATTTCTCTTGCTCTAACATCCAGAGCTCCTCTAAAAATATAAGGAAAACCAATAAGATTATTAACTTGGTTTGGGTAATCAGATCTGCCAGTCGCTACAATTGCATCTGATCTTACCTCTGCTACTAGTTCTGGTTTTATTTCTGGATCAGGATTGGCACATGCGAAGATAATAGGATTTTTTGCCATTGACTTTACCATGTCCTTTGTAAGCATGTCTTTAGCAGATAAACCTAAAAAAACATCTGCACCGTTTATGGCTTCAGCTAGTGTTCTTAATTTCGTTTCATTAGCATGAGCTGATTTAAATTGGTCAACATTTTTTCTTCCTTTATAAATTACACCTGATCTATCACACATAATTACATTCTCACTTTTAACACCAGAAAGTTTAAATAAATTTGTACAAGCTATTGCAGAGGCACCCGCACCATTTACAACCACCTTAACTTCATTAATTTTCTTCTTTGAAATATCCAATGCATTAATAAGAGCAGCGGTTGTTATTATTGCTGTACCGTGTTGGTCATCATGAAAAACAGGAATATCTAAGATTTCTTTTAATTTTTGTTCTATGATAAAGCAGTCAGGTGCTGCGATATCTTCTAAGTTAATACCACCAAAAGTATTACCAATATTCTTAACAGTATTAATAATCTCATCAGCATCAGAACTATCAACTTCTATATCGATCGAATCTATATCGGCAAATCTTTTGAATAAAACAGATTTTCCTTCCATTACAGGTTTAGAAGCCAGAGCACCAAGATTTCCAAGACCTAAAATTGCTGAGCCATTACTAATTACAGCAACTAAATTGCCTTTACTCGTATAGTCGTATGCAGCGTCAGGGTTTTCTGCTATTTTCTTAACTGGTACAGCAACGCCTGGTGAGTATGCTAAGGATAAATCTCTCTTCGTTGTTAAAGGTTTAGATGAATTTATCTCAATTTTGCCTGACTTACCCTGTGTATGAAAGTCTAGCGCTTCTTTATCTGTGTAGTGGTCAATTTTAGATTTTTTTGTCATTAAAATTTATTATGTAATATAAAATAGGTAAAATCACCAATAATTTGATTTTTTTTAATAGTAAAATTTATGAACTTATTATCTTCAGCTTCTGTATTTAGTTTTTATACTTTGATTAGTAGAGTGCTTGGATATTTTAGAGATATACTAATAGCAGTATTTCTAGGAGCATCTATATACGCGGACGCTTTTTTTGTAGCTTTTAGGCTCCCTAACACTTTCAGAAGACTTTTTGCCGAAGGAGTTTTCAATGCAGCATTTATTCCAAGCTATATTGAAGAAAATACAATCAACAAGATAGGGGGAAAAAAATTCGCAGATGATATTTTAAATTTATTATTAATAATCTTATTAGGAATTGTTTTTTTAGTAGAAATTTTTACACCAGCAATAGTTTACGTGATAGCACCAGGTTTTTATGAAAATGCTGAAAAATTTGACCTAGCAGTTGAACTTACAAAAATTACATTTCCTTTCCTATTTTTTGTTAGTCTATCATCTTTTTTTTCTGGGATATTAAATTCAAATAATAAATTTGCTGCAGCAGCAGCAGCACCAATTATATTAAATATTTTTTTAATCTTAAGTATATTTATTTCTTATTTTTATGAACTTAATTTTGAGACTAACCTTTCTTACGCTGTTACATCAGCTGGTTTATTTCAATTAATTTTTTTAATATTTTTTACTAAACGTTATTATAAACCATCTATTAATTTTAAAATTAAAATTAATTCTAAAATTATATTCTTTTTTAAGAAACTATTACCGAGCATATTTTCATCAGGTGTTACACAGATTAATATTTTAGTAGGTACAATTATTGCATCTTTCGAAGCTGGAGCTGTTTCTTATTTGTATTATGCGGACAGAATTTATCAAATTAATCTAGCTATAGCAGGAATAGCTATCGGTACAGTAGCTTTACCAGAACTATCAAAAAAAATAAAAACTGGAAATATTTCTGAAGCAATGAGCCTACAAAATAAATCTATTGAATTATGTTTAATTTTATCCATACCAGCATGCTTTGGCTTAGTCATTGCTTCACAACAAATTACCGGCGCACTTTTTGGATATGGATCGTTTTTAGAAACAGACGTTTTACTAACAGCTCAAGCTTTA
>Ga0307986_10003359_pt1 | contig 11163 bp, 12 predicted proteins | sample EllFjometageno82_FD_203170 | JGI IMG/M metagenome (GOLD analysis project Ga0307986, IMG submission 203170) | Marine microbial communities from Ellis Fjord, Antarctic Ocean - #82 | ecosystem: Environmental > Aquatic > Marine > Unclassified | place: Southern Ocean | collected 2014-10-09
TAAAAATAAAGCATTAGATTCAAACGCGCCGTCAATGATCTATGAAGAAGGTGATATAATTAAAAGAGCGTTAAGAGATATATATGACAATGAAACTACAAATATTTATGTGGATGGTAGTGAGGGGTTTCAAAAAGCAAAATCTTTTATAAAAGAATTAATACCCAAAAGTGCAAAATTTTTAAAGAAACATAAGGGTAAGATTCCTCTTTTTCACTCTGTGGGTATTGAAAAAGAACTAAATAATATTTTTGACCCAGTAGTTAAATTAAAATCTGGTGGTTATTTAGTAATAAATCCTACTGAGGCTTTAGTGGCTATAGATATAAATTCAGGTCAATCAATTAAAGCATCTAATATAGAAAAAACTGCTTTAAATACAAATGTAGAAGCTGCTCAAGAAATAGCTAAACAGATAAAAATTAGAGATTTGTCAGGTTTGATTGTCATTGACTTTATCGACATGATGAATTTTTTTAATAGAAAACTAGTAGAAAAAAAAATGCGAGAGTCTATTAGAAAAGATAGAGCAAGAATTCAGGTTGGTAAAATAAGCACTTTTGGTTTGTTAGAAATGACGAGGCAGAGACTCAGAGAGGGATCAATAAAATGGGAAACAAATTTATCCTTAGAGTCTTTTGCTCTAAAAATAGTAAAAAAATCAGAAATGCTCGCATTTACGGATAAGGTAAAAAGTATAAATGTTCAAATTCCAGAAAAAGTTAAACTTTATATTGATGATATATTAAAAAAAGAAATTAAATATTTTCAAGATAAATTTAAGGTTACTATTAAGTTTCACGCAGACCCACAATTAATAATTCCAGAGTATAGTATAGGTTTGCTGGATAAAAATAAAAAAATTGTAAATAAAGTAGAGAATCTAAATATAATACCCACTCTTACAAGTAGAATAGAAAATAAAAAAAAAAAAACAACAAAAGTCGAAAAAAAAGAAAGCAAAACAACATCTGCAAAAATAAAAAAATTGGAAACTAAAAAATTAGAAATAAAGAAAAATAAAAAAAAAGTAGCTAGAACTTTGTGGGTAAGAAGAAAAAAAAAAGCGGCTTAGATTAAACCTTTAAAAGGGCTACTTGCATCAGCATAAGATAGTTTCTGCATTCTTTCTGCAAGAAAAGCTTGTCTCCCTGAAATTACAGCATTCTTAAAAGACTCGGCCATTAAAATTGGTTTTTTTGATCTTGCTATGGCACTGTTTACAAGAACAGCATCACACCCCATTTCCATTGCTATTGTTGCGTCTGAAGCTGTACCAACTCCAGCATCAACTATTATTGGTACTTTTGCGTTCTTTACTATGAGAGATAGATTGATTTTATTTAGGATTCCAAGTCCAGATCCTATGGGTGATGCTAATGGCATTATTGCCGACGCTCCTAAATACTCTAACTCTCTTGCCATTAAAGGATCGTCTGAACAATATACTAATACTTTGAATCCCTCTTTAACCAAAACTTTTGTTGCTTTTAAAGTCTCAACCATGTCGGGGTATAAAGTTTTTTTATCTCCTAAAACTTCTAGTTTAACCATTTTCCATCCACCCATTTCTCGAGCAAGTCTCAAGGTTCTCAATGCTTCTTCGGAATTATAACATCCTGCTGTATTGGGAAGATATTTAATTTTTTTAGGATTGAGATAGTCTGTAAGTAATGGTTTTTTTTTATCTAGAATATTAACTCTTCTAACTGCCACGGTAACCATGTCTGCACCAGAAGCTTTTATTGCATTGGCAGTTTCCTTGAAGCTTTTATATTTTCCTGTACCAACTATCAATCTAGATCTTAAAACCTGATTACTGACCTTAAAAGTATCTTTTTTCACAAATTTTAACCACCTCCAATAAAGTGAACTATTTCTATTTTATCTTTATCTTTTACATAAACTATTTTGTATTTATTACGATTTAAAATTTTACTATTTAACTCGATAGCTATTTTTTTACTATTCAGTTTATATTTTTTTAATAACTCAAGTATTGTGTGCCTACTCTTTAATTCTAATTTTCTGCCATTTAATTGTATTTTTGCCATAATTAAGTTATTTAATATACTTACATTTAAAAAATGAAACACAAAATTATTATTATTAATGGCCCAAATCTTAATCTTTTAGGCGAGAGAGAGAAAGAAAAATATGGAAATATAACACTTAAACAGATTGAAAAAAAATGCAAAAACTTTGGTAAAAAAAAAAATGTTCAAATCTCTTTTAAACAGTCAAATATTGAAGGTAGAATTATTGACTATATTCAAGAATCGAGAAAAAAATTTGATGGTTTGATTATTAATGCAGCAGGCTATACGCATACATCAGTGGCTATAAGGGACGCATTAATGATATTAACAATACCAATTATTGAATTACATATAACAAATATTTACAATAGAGAGAAATTCAGGCATAAATCTCTATTAAGTAAAGCTGCAAGAAGTGTTATTTGTGGATTTGGCACACAAGGATACATTCTTGCTTTAGAAGGTTTAAAAGAAATTATCAATAATGAAAATAAATAAAAATTTAATTAAAGAGCTTGTTGAAAATTTAGATGAATTTAAATTAACTGAATTAGAGTATCAAAGTGGTGATACTAAAATTAAAGTTTCCAAATCAGCTAAAATTTCAAGTATTGGTAAAATTTCTGAAACTGTAATATCAAATAATAAAGCAGTATTAAACGCCGACGAAGAAGGAATTAGAGTTAAGTCTCCAATTATCGGTACAGCGTACCTTTCTGCAGAACCAGGGGCAAAACAATTTATTCAAGTCGGAGATAAGATAAAAAAAGGTCAGACCATACTAATAGTTGAGGCTATGAAAACCATGAATCATGTGCCGGCTACAAGTGAAGGCACCGTAACAAGTATATTAGTAAAAGATGGCCAGCCTGTTGAATTTGGCCAGACTTTAATTCTTTTAAAATAAATTTAATGTTCAAAAAAGTTTTAATAGCTAACAGAGGAGAAATTGCTGTTAGAATAATTAGAGCCTGCAAAGAATGGGGCATTAAAACAGTAGCTGTTCATTCAGACGTTGATGCTGAATCGATGCATGTTAGACTTGCGGATGAGAGTGTATGTATAGGTTCTCACCAACCACAAAATAGTTATTTAAACATTTCATCTTTAATGTCAGCTGTTGATTTAACTGGGGCTGAGGCAATTCATCCTGGCTATGGTTTCTTATCTGAAAATTCAAAATTTGCAGAAATTGTCACTAAACATGGAATTAAATTTATAGGACCAAGCTCCAAACTTATCGGCGAAATGGGGGACAAGATTCAAGCAAAAAAAATAGCAAAAAAATATGGGCTACCTATTATTGAAGGTTCTGAAGGTGGAGTAAAATCTTTTGAGGAAGCTAAATCTATTTGTAAAGAAATAGGATATCCGGTGCTTATTAAGGCATCAGCAGGTGGTGGTGGAAAAGGTATGAAGATAGTTGAGGAAGAGGACAAACTTGAAAATCTTTTTTTAACTGCCAAAACAGAAGCTAAAAAATATTTTGGAAACGACGAGCTGTATATTGAAAAATATTTTAAACACCCTAGGCATATTGAAGTTCAAATAATGTCTGGTAAGAATAGAACAATTCATTTAGGGGAAAGAGATTGTTCGGTTCAACGTAGACACCAGAAATTAATAGAAGAAACTCCTAGCCCAGTTTTAACTGAGGAACAAAGAAAAGATATACTTAATAAAACAGTAAAAATGGTTGAACAAATTGGATACGAAGGTGCTGGAACTGTCGAATTCATCTATGAAGATGGAAAATTTTATTTTTTAGAAATGAATACAAGAGTGCAGGTTGAACATCCTGTTACTGAAGTTCAAACAGGGATAGATATAGTCAAAGAACAGCTTTGGATAGCCTTTTCAGGAGATACAGCTTTAAAACAAAGTGATATAAATCCAAGGGGCCATTCAATTGAGTGCAGGATAAACGCAGAAAATCCAGCCTTAGACTTTCAGCCTAGTCCAGGGACAATAAGTGTTTGTCATCAACCCTCTGGATTCAGAACTAGAGTTGATGGTTCAATTTTTCAAGGCTGCAAGGTGACTCCTTACTATGACAGTTTAATAGCTAAGGTAATATGCAAAGGTAGAAATAGAACTGAAGCAATACAAAGAACGCTAAGGTCGCTAGATGAATTCGTTTTAGAAGGAATAACTACAACAATAGATTTACATAAAAAAATTCTAAAACATAAAAAATTTATAAATTCAGACTTTGATACAAATTGGTTGGCCAAAGAAAAAATTATTTAAACATTATCACAACCGACAAGCCAAAAATCATATATTGGATGATCTAATGGTCTTAGGGTTGTACTAGAAGAAAAAGTCCATCCATTAAAAACAAATACTTGATCATTTTTATTCTCTGAAAGGTCCTTCACTTGAATATAAGCTGTGTGACCTGGTTCTGTTAAGGACTTAATGATTCCACACTGCAAAGCTTTTATCTCTAACTGACCGAATATTTTTGTTTCTCCGAGCAAAATATGAATATCAGAAGTTTTTGCAGTAATTTTGTCAAGGGCTACTATATTTACTCTTGTTTCTTTTGTGCCAACTAAAGGAATTTTTTTTTCTTTTAAATTAATAATTTCGCTATTTGAAATTTTTATATTTTCATCTTCTTCTTTTTCAAAACTAGGCTTTAAGTTTTCAAGATTGATTAACGGAATAGTAGTTATTTTATCTTCAGTGAATAATATGGTAGAAAAATTTAATAAAAATAAAATACAGATAAAAATAAATTTAATTTTTCCAAGTTTCATATTTTTTTTTAGTTTTGTTTAACTTTGATATAGAATTTGGTTTATAAGAATTAATTGTTCCAGTTTGATTCTCCAGGTGTTTTTTTTGCCAGAGATGTTTTTTTACTTCATTTTTGGGCAATTCATCAATAGTATGATGCATCCACAAAAACCACTCAGATGTTATTTTTGATGCTTCTATATTGTCTTTGTAAACAATCCATCTTTGATCGTTTTTACTTTTATAATACTTATTGCCATGAGAATCATTGCCAACAAATTTTCCATAAAATAATGTTTTTAGAAACGTTCCAAGAGTCTGCTTATGCCACCAAGTAAAAATTTGTTTTGAGTTTATCATGCTTTAAATTTACACACTTTACAATTGTATATTAATTCCTAGTACACATACTATATATGATATATATCTTCAACTATACTGATTCCAAAAATTTAAAATGAAAAAATTTATAGTAGAAACTTATTACACCTGTACTTTCAAGACTGTTCATGCTCTTGAAGAATTAAATGACATCGAATTATCTAAAATTGACTCTAGGAAAGATGGGGATGTTGAGGTTATAGACGTTAAACTAAATAATAGGAAAACTAAAAAAATAGGTGATAACAGCAAATCAGATGATAAAAAAACTAATATATCTGATGGCCTTTCAGAACCTGCAACGAATAAAGAAATAAATTCAAAAAGTCTTCCTGTTAATAATGTTGTTTTAAATAATTCAATTAAAGGTCAGGTAGAAAAAAGATTCAAGATGCCTGATAGAAGAAAGGGATACATTCAGAAAGCCCAGATTGGCAACCACAAAGTTTACTTACATACGGGTGAGTATAATGATGGAAAAATTGGTGAAATTTTTATTGATACCAATAAAGAAGGTGAGCTAGTTAAAGCTATGATGAATAACTTTGCTATAGCTATATCTTTGGGCTTACAATACGGCGTACCTTTAGATGAATATGTTGATGCATTTATTGACACTAAATTTGAACCATCAGGCAATGTTAACGGCAACGATAGAATTTTAAGCGCCACTTCTATACTTGACTACGTTTTTAGAGAACTTGCTATATCGTATTTAGGCAGAGAAGAATTAGCTCACACGCCTTCTATTGCCAGTACTACAGATATTAGTGAAAATGATACAGACGATAAATTCTTAAAAATAGTAAAAAATATTACTTCAAAAGGGTTCGTTAGAAGTAATTACGAAGAAAAACTTGTAGACTTAAGTGATATTAGAATTAATTTAAAAACTAAGAATTAATCTGTTTATCTATTTTTAAACCAAGTTCTTTCAATTGTGTTTCATCTACTTCTGAAGGAGACCCCATTAATAAATCCTGAGCGTTTTGATTTAAAGGGTAAAGTGTGACTTCTCGAATATTTTTCTCATTTGCAAGCAACATAACTATTCTATCTATTCCGGGTGCAATACCTCCGTGGGGAGGAGCTCCGTAACTAAGTGCGTTAATCATACCTTTGAATTTTTCATCGACTTTTCTTTTGTCATACCCAGCAATTGAAAATAACTTATACATAAGTTCCACTGAATGATTTCTTATTGCACCCGATGAAAGTTCTATGCCATTGCATACAATGTCGTACTGAAATGCTTTGATTTTTAAAGGTTCTTCAAAGTTTATTTTTTTAATATCACCTTGTGGCATTGAAAAAGGATTGTGGCTAAATTTAATTTTTTTAGTTTGCTGGTCTATTTCAAACATTGGGTAATCAACGATCCAACAAAAAGCAAACTTACTTTCATCTATAAGGTCTAAATCGTTACCAATTTTATCTCTTGCTGATGCAGTAATTTTTTCTACATCGCTTAATTTTCCACAAGCAAAAAATATGCTGTCACCGATTTCTGCTGATGTAATTTTCATTATTTCTTGTAGAGCATTTTCTTTAAAGAATTTACCCACAGGACCTTTTGCTGAAATTTCTTTATCTTTTTCCAAGGTAAGGTATGCGAGACCTGACGCTCCTTGTTCTTTTGCCCATCTGTCTATATTGTCAAAAAAACTTCTTGGTTTATCTTTTGTGTTTTTAGTTACTATACATCTTACTTTTGATCCGGACTTAACAAGTTTTTTAAAAATTTCAAAAGAAACATCTTCTCTTGTAAAAATATTTGTTAGGTCATGTATTATTAAAGGATTTCTTAGGTCAGGCTTATCTGAACCGTAGTTCAGCATCGCTACATCGTAGGGAATTCTAGGAAATATTTCATGCATTAATTTTTTAGATGAAAAATTTTTAAATAAATTGATCATTAGTTTTTCAACAACTTCAAATATATTTTCCTGCTCCACAAATGACATTTCTATATCTAGTTGATAAAACTCTCCGGGACTTCGGTCGGCTCTTGCATCTTCATCTCTAAAACATGGAGCAATTTGAAAATATTTATCAAATCCAGATACCATAATTAGTTGTTTAAATTGCTGTGGGGCCTGAGGTAGAGCGTAGAATTTTCCAGGATTTAATCTGCTCGGAACCAAAAAATCTCTCGCTCCTTCTGGACTTGAAGATGTAAGAATTGGCGTTTGAAACTCTAAAAAATCTAATTTTAACATTTCACTTCTTATAAATGAAATCACTTTAGATCTTAAAATAATATTTTCATGCATTTTACTTCTTCTAAGATCTAAAAATCTATACTTTAGTCTAATATCTTCAGGATAATTCTGTTCGCCAAAGACAGGAAGGGGCAGTTCCTTGGCTTCTGACAAAACATCTATACTTTCAATGTTAACTTCAATCTTTCCTGTTTTTAAATCTCTGTTCTCAGTTCCCGTTTCTCTTTTTACTACTTTACCGGAAACGCTTAATACTGATTCAGGTTTAAGACTTTCTAATAATTTAAAATATTTATTTTTATTTTCAATGACACATTGGGTCATGCCAAAGTGATCTCGTAGGTCTATGAAAAGTAAGTTACCATGATCTCTTTTTCTATGAAGCCAACCAGATATCAAAACTTTTTTTCCAGAACTAGATTCGGTTAATTCTGAACAATTATGTGATCTATATTTATTCATTATTTATTTAATGCTTTTTTTATTAGATTAATATTTATAGATTTTCCAGTAGATAAAGAAAGAGAGTCTACTTTATCAATTAAATCAAATATATCTCTATACGATCTGTCAATATTTTTTAAAATAAACTCTAGTAATTTAGCTTCTATCTTAACCTGCTTATCTGAAAAATTCTTAGTCAAAATTACCCTGATCAGATCATCTGTTGGAAGATCAATTCCTATATCTATAAAATTATCAAATCTTGATTCTAAATCTTTAAGTTTAATTGTTTGTGATTTAATTGGCTCTAAAGAATTTATAATAACATATTGATTAGATTGATAACTTTGATTTAAAATTGAATAAAATAGTTTCTCTGCAATATTTTTTTTATAATCATCAATAATTATACATTCTTTCAATTTTATTAAAGACAAAGAACTATCAGATAATTCTGAAGCTTTAATAAAAAATGAATTAATTTTTTTTTTAAAAATATTTGTTAAATGAGTCTTGCCACAACCAGATGGACCAAAAATGTTTACATATCTACTAGACCATTTTGGCCAACTTTCAATTAATTTATAGGCGTTGAGGTTGTTTGCAGAAACATAAAAATCTTCTTCAAAATAATTTGCTTTAAAAGGGAATTTAAAAATTAATTGGTCCATTTATTTAATTTTTAATTTCCATACATTATTTTTTATTTTTAAATTAGTCTTATAACTACTAAACTTATTTTTTATTTTACTTAATTTTCCTTTATATTTAATTCTTATTTTTGCATAATCTTTTGTTATTTCTAATACAGAATAATTTTCAATTATATCTATGTCATCTAAAATTAATTTTAATTTAAGGTAATCATTGATTTTTTCTATTTCTAAAAAGAAATCTAAAAATGATGGTGTTTTGACATCTATTAAATTTTGCTCTTTCCAAATTTGATTAATTTCTTTTTTTATATATATAATAGCTTCTTGGTATGACTTATTTTCATCCTCAGCGTAAAAATTCAATTTAATATTTCTGTCTATTTCTTTATTCTTGATTGAAGTTTTTATAAACGCTTTAAAATTATTTTCGACTGAATAGATAATCAATAAAGCGTAATTTGTATCTTTATTGAAAGAATTTATTTTTTTAATATCAATTAAGTTTATGTTTTTTTTTATACTATTAATATATTCTAAATCCTCAATATTTTCTAACGCGAGGTTATAGGTAATTAATGCTTCATATGAATTTTTTTCTTTTTCTTTCAATTCCAGCCAATTTTTATAAAAAAAATTTTCCTCGTATAGAAAAATATCTTGTCCTTTAATCAATACAGGAAGCACAGTTAAAGATATATTTGAAATATCAGCATAAGACATTTCTCTTTTTGCCAGAAAAGTATTTATCTTTTTTGGGTCAAATTTTATATTGAAAATTGATAGATTTTTATTGTTATAACTTTTCTCATTTTTAATAATTTGATAAGTGAGTACTAAATCTTTAATAACTTCAGATTTAGTTTTATATAAAATTTTTGCATCCGCTCTGAGAAGTGTTTTATCAACGAAAATAATAAAAGCTTTTTTAAATGCTAATTCAATTAATTTTTTGTTATTGAGGCTATTGCTGATCTTGCTCTCTATTTCAATGTTGTTAACATCATAGATAAGATTCTTTGATAAAACATTTTCAGTTTTTGTTATAAATAGTAGTATATAAAAAATACAAAAAAACTTGTTCATTTTAGGTAGTTATCATTTTATTCATGCAAAAAACAAAAAATACTTATAAAAAAAGCGGTGTAAACATAAGTCTTGCTGATCGTTTTGTAGAACATGTAGCAAAAATTTCAAAAAAAAAAGCGAAAAAAAAGAGTAAATACTTAAATAAAGATAATATTGGAGCATTTGGATCAACTTTTGATATTAGTAAAATAAAAATCAAAGACCCTTTGATAGTTTCTAGCACAGACGGCGTTGGTACAAAACTAGATTTAGCAAACCAATTTGGCAAATTCGATACCATAGGAATTGACCTTGTGGCTATGTGTGTAAATGACTTAATAGTGCAAGGAGCTAAGCCTTTATTTTTTTTAGATTATATTGCTGTTGGAAAAATAAAATTAAATAAACTAAAAAAAATTTTACATGGAATTGTTAAAGGATGTGACTTATCACTTTGTAGTTTAGTTGGTGGAGAGACCGCTGAAATGCCAGGTATATATGATAAAGATAAATTTGATTTGGCTGGATTTTCAGTAGGGATTGTTTCTAAGAAGAAATTGCTTCACAAACAAAGAGTTTCGAATGGAAACATTGTTTTAGCTATACCTTCAAGTGGAGTGCACTCTAATGGTTATTCTCTAATAAGAACTATTTTAAGAAATAAAAAAATTTCAAGTAAATTAAAAAGCGATTTGTTAAAACCTACAAAAATTTATACCAAAGAAGTTTTAAATTTAACTAAAAATAATTTAATTAACAGTGCGGCTCATATAACTGGAGGAGGCTTAATTGATAATATTATCAGATCAGTCCCAGACAAACTATGTTTAAACATTGATCTGTCTAAAATAAAAGTGAAAAATATTTTCAAATGGATAAAATCGAATAATATAAGTGATCGAGAAATGCTTAAAACTTTTAATTGTGGCGTAGGGTTTTGCTTGATTGTAAAAAAACAAAACATAAAAAAAATAAAAAGATATTTTTCCAAAGAATACACACCTTATGAAATTGGTTATATCACTAAAAATAAAAAAAAAGTAAATGTGTATAATAAAATTAAATGGTAAAAAAAAATATTTGTATTTTTATCTCAGGTGCAGGGAATAATTTAAAAGCTTTAATAAAAAGTTCAAGAGAATATAACTCTCCAATAAATATTAAACTTATTATTAGTAGTACTGCAGGAGCCAAAGGATTGAATTTTGCTAAAATATATAAAATTCCTTATTATATTTTAAACTTAAATAACCAATTAAATCTAGCTTTGTGTTTAAAAAAATTAAAAGAGAATAATATTTCTTTAATATGTTTAGCAGGATATATGAAAATATTAAAAAAAAAATTTATTAATAAATATAATAATAAAATAATTAATATTCATCCTTCTCTTCTTCCTAAATACAAAGGTCTAGATACATTCAGAAGAGTTTTAAAATCTAGAGAAAAAGTTACAGGATGCACTGTTCATTATGTAAATAATAGAATTGATTCTGGACAAATAATTTTAAAGAGAAAAATTTATATTAGAGAAAATGATACTGAAACGTCATTAAAAACCAGAGTCCAGCAAGCTGAGTATAAAACTTATGCAGAAGCTATTATTAGAAT
>Ga0307986_10003361_pt1 | contig 11161 bp, 13 predicted proteins | sample EllFjometageno82_FD_203170 | JGI IMG/M metagenome (GOLD analysis project Ga0307986, IMG submission 203170) | Marine microbial communities from Ellis Fjord, Antarctic Ocean - #82 | ecosystem: Environmental > Aquatic > Marine > Unclassified | place: Southern Ocean | collected 2014-10-09
CATAAGCAAAATTAGTAAAAAGAAAAATGATTAAGATAATTAACGAACTATATTTTATATTTTTTATAATTTTCAACATAATGTTTAGCGTTTTCTTTAATTTCTTCGACTTCTTTATCTGTTACCTGCCTAATAATTTTGCCTGGACTTCCGAGGACTAAAGACCTATCTGGTATTACTTTGTTTTCTGGTATTAAGGTGTTGGCTCCAATAATACAATTTTTCCCAATCTTGGTTTTGTTTAGAATAGTGCTACCTATTCCAATCAATGTATCATCATCTATTTCACATCCATGTAGCATAACCATATGCCCGACAGTTACACCTTTCCCTAATGTTAGCGGACAACCTGGATCTGTATGAAACACACTTCCATCCTGAACATTTGAGCCTTCACCGATCTTAATAGCTTCAATATCTCCCCTTAATACGACATTAAACCAAATATTTACATTTTTTTCTAAGATAACTTTACCTATTAAAACTGCATTGCTAGCAACCCATGAATCCTTATGCAGTATTGGAGTATTGTTTTCAAAATTATAAATCATATAATTAGATAAATTTTATATTAAAATATTTACAATATTAATCCAAGAATAAACTAAACAAATGTTTGTAGTAATTACCAGAAACTTTCCTCCCGACATTGGAGGAATACAAAGTCTAATGGAAGGTTTGTCGAAAAGCCTAGCGAATCATGGTCAAGTGAAAATTTTTGCCGATGACTACACTGATTGTAATAATTACGATCAATCTTCAAATTTAGATATTCAGAGAATAAGTGGTTTTAAAATTTTTAAAAAATTTAGAAAAGCTTTTGTGGTAAATGATTATTTGAAAAATAATAAAATTAAAGCAATATTTTTTGATCACTGGAAAAGTCTTGAGCATATCAACATAGAGCACTTAAGTAATTATACTAATTTTTGTTTAATTCACTCTAAAGAAATAAACCATCCTTCAGGTAGTTCTTTAAATTCTAGGATGAATAAATCTTTTAGAAAAGCTAAATTTATTATTGCAAACTCTAGATACACTGAAGATTTAGCTATTAGTATGGGATTAGAGAAAAATAAGATTCATGTGATCAACCCAGGTACATATTATCCTGTTAAAATTGAAAAAGAAGAAAGCGCAAAAGCAAAAGATATATTTGGTTCAGCTTTTCCAAGGTTAATCACAATAGCAAGATTAGATAAAAGAAAAAGTCATCAAAATATATTAATGAGCATTAAAAACTTAATGCCGATGTTTCCTGACATTAAATATGTTTGTATTGGTGATGGAGACGAAAAAAAAAATCTAGAGAATCTAAAAACACAATTAGGTTTAGATCAACAGGTAGTTTTTTTACCAAAAACAGATGAAAAATTTAAAGTAGCGCTACTAAATGAAGCGAATTTATTTTTGATGCCCTCTATTATTTATAAAAAATCTGTCGAAGGATTTGGAATTTCTTTTATTGAAGCTGGTAGCTATGGCAAAGGATCAATTGGTGGAATTGATGGAGGTGAAGCAGATGCTATAATAGATGGTAAAACCGGATATTTGTGTGACGGTAGTGATTTAAATTCAATTTACGAAACTATTCAAAAATTTTTTAAAAATGAAAATTATAAAATTTTAGGTTCACAAGCTAAAGAGTTTTCAAAAAAATTTAAATGGGATAATATTGTTAAACAATACATATCTTTAATTTAAAACTTTTTTAATCTCTTCCATTACGGTCTCTGCTTTAAGTAAATTTAGTTTTTTTACGGAAATAGCTTTGAATTTCTCGGTCTCTATACTTACTTTGTGAGCTGAAGTATGAGATCCAAACAAAACAAACCCATGCTTATCCATGTGGCTACAAATATGTGCTGGACCGGTATCATTAGCTATAATAAAACTTGCGTCTTTAATTAAGCTAATTAGCTGATCTAATTTTAAAGACTTCCCGTTATCAAGTAAGATGTGAGCATTAAGTAATTTAGCTTCCTTAATTTCATTCGGTCCTGGTGCAATAACAATTTCATATTTTCTTTTGTATTTAGATTTTAATCTAGAAATAAGTATTGAATAATAGGGCCATTTCTTATCAGTAAGCTTAGGTGAGCAAAAAGGAAAGATTAAAATATACTTACCATTAAAATAATTTTTTGTTATGTTCCTTATGTTTACGAGTGCCCAATTAAGATTAGATTTTTTTATATTTATAGTTTTGATGCCACTTTTTTTAAGTTGGATTTCCATTCTTTGTAAAACTGGATCTTTATCAAAATCTGATTTTTTTTGTCCTACGTCAAGAGTAGTTGCTGTTGATGACCATTTAGGTTTTTTTAAAAGATATTTGCTATAAAAGGTTGTTCTATTTGAATTTTGTAAATCAAACACATGTGTAAAGTTGTAAGAAGATAATTTTTTTCTTAGGTTGTAAAGGTAAAACAAATTCCATCTTGGTAATCTTCGGTCAATTAAAACTTGATCAATATAAGGAGATTTGCTCATTAAATGGAAATAAGGTGATGACGTCAAAAGAACTATATTTGACTTTGCATTAGTTTTTTTAATGTCTTCCATAGCTCCATTAGCCTGCATTAAATCACCTAATGAACCATGCTTTATTATTAATATATTTGTCATTTTTTTAATTATATAAAATTATGTTTATAGTATATTTATAAAAATACTATGACTGATAAATTAGACATAATATTGGCAGAAATATCAGCTGGAGAGTTAATTGATAAAATAACTATCCTTGAAATAAAAGAAGAAAAAATTACGGACAACAAAAAACTCGTGGATATAAAAAAAGAACTTTTTTCTTTGAATAAAACATTTAAAGAAATGATTATAGATACTGCTAAAATTGAACCTCTGATAAGCAAATTAAAGATAATTAACCTTAAATTGTGGGATATAGAAAATGGTAAACGATTAGCTGAAAAAAAAAATGATTTTGGCAAGAGCTTTATCGAGCTAGCTAGAAATGTCTATAAAGAAAATGACCAAAGATCAAAAATTAAACTCGAAATTAACAAGTTATTAGGCTCGAATATTAAAGAAGTTAAGTCCCATTATTAATCCATGTCTAAACTAGAAATTCTCTTTCTTAAAAACATAGATAAGTCTGGATCTATATTGGCAACAATAACTCCGTTACCATTTTTTAATTCCTTTAAAATTTTTCCATCTGGTGAAATAATTAGAGAGTGTCCAAAAGTTTTTCTTCCATTCCAGTGAGTTCCTGATTGAGCGGGTGCAAATATATAGCAGAAATTTTCTATAGCTCTAGCTTTTAGTAAACTATGCCAGTGTTTTTCGCCTGTAGTTTTTGTAAAAGCTGATGGAACAGATATAAATAAGGAACCATTTTTTGAAAGTTTTCTATACATGTTGGGAAACCTTAAGTCGTAACAAATAGAGAAGCCTAGTCTTCCCCAGGGCAAATTTGTAGTCTTAATAATTTTTCCTGGCGTATAAGTTTTTGATTCAAAATATTTTTCTTTTTTGCTTAGTTTAGCATCGTACATATGGATTTTATCATAATATGCGTGGATTGATCCACGTGGACTTATTAAGACTGATCTATTTTTGATTTTACTTTTGTCTTTAACTATTACTGATCCGACTAGAATCCATTTCTTATATTTTTGTGAAATTTTTCTAATCTCAAGTAAGTAAAAATCTTTATCCATCGTTGTAATTTTCTTTGATAATTCTTTTTTACATAACCCAAATAATGATGAAGTTTCAGGTGTTATAATAAGATCAGATTTTTTTTTAACGGCTTGTAAGATAAATTTTTTTGTTAAATATAAATTTTCTTTAACATTGGGACCCGAACATAACTGGATACAAGCAACACGCATATAATTTAAAAATTTTATTTTATATTTATAAAAAATATATATAAACTAAATGAATATTACTAATGAATAAATTATTAACTATAGTTTTTAACTCTTACTTTAGCAGAGAGAGCTTAAAAAAAGTTTTAAAAAATTTAAATAATTACAAGGTTATAATTATAGAAAACTCTTTAGAATTAAGTCTAAAATTAGAACTAGAGAAAAAATATAAAAATGTAAGAGTTGTTTTACCTAAAGAGAATTTAGGTACCGCAAAAGGTTTTAATTTGGGCATCAAACTCGCTACAACAAAATATGTTTTTATAAACAATCCAGATATAAAGATAAATGCCGCGTCAATTAACCAGCTATTACTATGTGCTCAAAGAATTAAAAAATTTGCTCTTTTAGCACCCACTTATAGCATTGAAAAAATACATAAAAATTATGATAACAAAGGTCAAAAAATAAAAAATAGTTCACTTACCTTTAAGAAATATAACATTCTTTCTGTTAATTGGATTGATAATAATTTTCTTGTAAATAAAAAATTAATTAAAAAAAAATTTTTTGATGAGAATTTTTTCTTGTACTTTGAAACAATTGATTTTTGCTTAAACTTAAGAAGAAAAAAAATGGATCTTTTGGTTTCAAAAAAAATTAAATTTAAACATTATGGTTCTAAATCCACAGACGTAAAATATAAAGATGTGGTCACACTTTCTAGAGCTTGGCATTATAATTGGTCTAAATTCTATTATTACAGAAAAAATTTCTCTTATATTTACGCTGTAGCTAGAATTTTACCGAACTTCATACAAGCAATAAAAAAAATTTTTATTAATTTAGTTACATTAAACGGGTTTAATTTATATTTATCCTTCATTGAAATTTACGGTATTATTTCTTCAATGTTATGTTTAAATTCATTTTATCGTCCACAACAAAAAAATAATTTTTTTAAAATTTGTAGATTGTTTAAGAAAAGTTAATATCTCTTTTTTTATTTCATGATAGACGAAGCAAAATTCCAATTACAATCAAAACTTGGTATGTACACGCCTGAAACATTCACATTGCCAAAACTTTTTTCTAAAACCTTACACCAATTTTCTACTTGTTTTGGTTTTTTATCTTTACTACCAACTTGTGCAGTTATAATTCCACCTGGTTTTAAGATTCTTTTTAAGCCCCTCATGTTTTTTCTTGCGAGGTCAATACAATATTGATCATCGTTAAGATCTACAAAAATTTTATCATACTTTGAATCTGCCACTGATTTAATGCTTTCAAACGCATCTCCCCAGAATGTATTAACTGTATTACTCTTTTTAACTTTAGAACAAACAGAAGGCAGATGTCTGTAGCAAGACTCAACTATTTCAGGATCAAGTTCGTACCAATCAATATAATTAGTATTATTGTCTAAACATTCTCTAGCAACCCCACCGTCCCCTCCTCCAATAATAGCAACGTTGCTATTTTTTTTACTTAAATCAAAGCTGGACTTAAAAAAAGTTGAGCTATAAATTTTTTCATCCTTTTCGGCTACTTGAATTTCGTGGTCAATGAAAAGTGCGTTGCCGAACTCTTCTAGATTCATTATCTCAACAAACTGGCCTACTTTAGAGGTAAAAGTTTCTAGCACATTATTAACTACGTAATATTTTTTTTGTCCTGGCGTGCTATATATGTCATCGTAAAGACTAATGCTATTTCTATCAAAACTTTTTACAACTACTCTTTCGTGGTCAATTTCTTTTTTTAAAATTTTCAAAGCAACTTTTGGGTGGACTTTTCCACATGTAAAAAAATCAAAACTAATTACGTTTCTTTCCGGAAAAGTGTGAAAACTAAAATGACTTTCTGACAAAAGTGCAACTAAAGTAAATCCTTGGGGTTCAAATTCATGGCTGCTAACATTTAAGATTTCAACTTTTGCAGCTTTTGCAATTTTATAAATAATTTTTTCATAAAAAGATTTTGGATAATCTTTTTTAACACCTAGAAAATCTAATGTGATGTGTTCTCCAACTTTGATCATAAAAAAACTAGCCCTTCTTATAATTTTTCATCTTGCTTAATACTATCTTCATTTCTTTTTTAGAAAGTATTCTAGGAATTCCAATTCTTAGGGCATTAATATATTGATTACAAATATTTTCAACCTCTTGAGCTAACTCAAAGGCTTTATCTAGATTCTCGCCATATGCAATCTGACCGTGATTCCCAATCAGACAAGCCAATCTATTTTTCAATGCAGATAAAATATTATTTGATAATTTTCTTGTTCCAAAAGTTGCATATTTTGTACATTTTATATCATCTCCACCCACAACGCCGATCATATAATGAAATGCTGGAATAGATTTTTGATGTGTTGAAACAGCTGTAGCGCATGTAGAGTGAGAGTGAACTATTGCGTTAGCTTTCTTTTTATTAACATAAATATCTTGATGAAATCTCCATTCTGACGATGGAATACCTTTATTTTTATCAAATTTACCTTTTAGAGAAACAAACACTATATCTGTAAATTTAAGCGAAGAATATTTCAACCCAGAGGGTGTTATATAAAACCCATCTATTTTTTTTTCTTTAGCACGTACCGATATATTTCCAGATCGTAATGCAGATAAATTTGTAGAGTTTAATTTTTTAGAATAATGGATTACTGCAGATCTTAATTTCTTCATTTAAATAATTCTTTCAATCCTTTTTCTGAAGCATCACAAACTCCATTTTCTGTAATTAAACTTGTTACATATTTGGCAGGAGTTATATCAAATGCCAAATTTAATGATTTACTTTTTTGCGGATAAATGAAAATTTTTTTCATTTTCTTGTCTTTATCTAATCCTTCAACAAATGAAAGTTCAGTTGAATCTCTCTCTTCTATAGGAATATTTTTAGAGTCTTTAATTGACCAATCAATTGTTGAGCTCGGTAATGCTACATAAAAAGGAATGTTGTTATCTTTGGCGGCTAAAGCTTTAAGATATGTTCCGATCTTATTACACACGTCTCCATTGAACAAAGTTCTGTCAGTTCCAACAATACACATATCAACCTGCCCTCTTTGCATCAAAATTCCACCAGTATTATCTGCAATAATTGTATTAGGTATTCCTTCTTCATTTAATTCATATGAAGTCAGGTTAGCTCCTTGATTTCTCGGTCTTGTCTCATCAACCCAAACATGCACCTTAATTCCTTTTTTATGGGCGTGATAGATTGGTGATGTTGCGGTCCCCCAATCAATAGTTGCAAGCCATCCCGCGTTACAATGGGTTAAAATGTTCACAGTGTCTTTTTTCTTATTATAAATTTCTTCAATAATTTTAAGACCATTAAGACCAATATTTTTACAAAATCCTACATCTTCTTCGACAATCATTTTTGCCTCTTCAAGTGCTATTTTTAAGATCTTATTACTGTTAACACCCGATAGTTTTTTCATCATTCTATCTACTGCCCATTTCAGATTAATGGCTGTAGGTCTTGAGGCTATTAAATTTTCACTAGATTTAATTAAAAAAGATTGATCTTTATTTTCAATTATAGATAAAACTAATCCGTAAGCAGCTGTAGCTCCTATTAATGGTGCGCCCCTAACCTCCATCGTCTTGATTGCATTAATTGTATCTTTGACTGTTTTTAAATCTTTGATTATGAATTGGTGTGGAAGTTTAGTTTGATCTATTATTTTAACAGAATTGTTTTCAAACCAAATTGTTCTGTAAGCTTTTCCTTCTATATTCATTATTTTTTATTAAGAGCTCTACCAGCAATATGTTTTAGTTTTATAATTGTCTTTTTGGTTCTTAATTTCGGATCTGTTATTATAGCATTATCTAAGCAATCATTAGTTGGGTCGTCTTCAACTGAAAAATCTTTAAATGTTTTAATGACTTCTTTGATCATATTTTGTGCGTTTGAAGCATTTTTTGTTAATGTCTGAATAACCATAGAAACATCAACCTCGTCGTGATCTGGGTGCCAACAATCAAAATCTGTTACCATTGCAACAGTGCAATATCTAATCTCAGCTTCTCTTGCTAATTTTGCTTCCGGCATATTGGTCATGCCAATAACATCTGCTCCCCATGATCTATAAAGATTAGATTCAGCTAGAGTGGAAAACTGTGGTCCTTCCATTGCAATATAAGTACCTCTTGCTTGATGGGGAATATTTTTTTTTTTTAATGCAGCTATGCAACATTTTCCTAAAGATTCACAAACTGGTTTAGCCATTGAAACATGGGCAACAATTTCTTCATCAAAAAAAGTTGATGCTCTTGCAAAGGTTCTGTCTATAAACTGATCTATAATAACAAAATTTCCTGGACTTAAATTTTTTTTCAAGGATCCTACAGCTGATACAGAGATAATATCCGTAACACCTAATTGTTTCATAGCGTCAATATTAGCTCTAAAATTTATGTTAGTTGGGTTAATCCTGTGCCCCCTTCCATGCCTTGGAATAAAAAAAATTTCTTCTTTGTTTAACCTTGCGTGTAAAATTTCGTCTGATGGTTTTCCCCAAGATGTTTTAATTTTTTTCCACTTAATTTTATCAAAACCTTCTATTTTATAAAGGCCACTTCCACCAATTATCCCTAGTTTTCTTTTTTTCATTGTTTAATTATTAATGCTTTTTTGTTAGACATTGAAGCATAATATGGATTTAAAAAAACATATAAGATCAATTAAGAATTACCCAAAAAAAGGGATTTTATTTCGAGATATAACAACTTTAATTAAGAATCCAGAAGCTTTTAATTTTGCCATAGATAAAATAATTCAAATTTCTAAGAAAGTTGAGTTTGACAAAGTTTCAGCGATAGAATCAAGGGGGTTTATTTTTGCATCAACAGTTTCTTACTTAACAAATAAACCCTTAATTTTATTAAGAAAAAAAGATAAACTGCCCGCCGACAGACACTCGGTCGATTTTCGACTTGAATACGGTGAAGCCACTATTGAAATTCACAAAGATTCTATCAAAAAAAATGAAAAGATTTTAATAATTGATGATCTTATTGCAACTGGTGGTACAGCTGAAGCTGCGGCTAAATTAATTGAAATTTCTGGTGGTACAGTTGCTGGGTTTATATTTATAATAAATTTATTTGATTTACCTGGTAATAATTTACTCAAAAAAAAATCTTATTTTACAGAAAGCTTAGTTGATTTTCCAGGTCACTAGATTTCTTTGTTGGTCCAAGTTTTGGGTGTAAGTGAATTTTTTATCTCAATCTCAATATGGTAATCAAAAGGCCTCTGGCCTCTGTTTTTTATATATTCATATGTTTTTTTAATTCCCTCTTCTAGAGTGGTGGTAGTTTTATAGTTAAGAATTTTTCTAGCTTTATCAGCAGAACAGGTAGCGTGTTTGACTTCTCTAGGTCTACCTGGTTTATAAATTGGAGCAAGATTTGTTCTTGTAATATTTGAACAAATTTCAGCTATCTTATTTATTGATGTAAATTCTTCGTCTGGACCAATGTTAATTATTTGTTTGTTTAAATTTTTTTGGTCTAACATTGGGATCAGACAGCTAAGACAATCATCAATATATGAAAAACATCTTTTTTGTTCACCGTCTCCATAAATAATTGGTGCCTTTCCTTGCAACATTCTATTCAGCATTATTGAAACAACATTTCTAAATGGATCATCATATTTCTGTCTTGGTCCTATAATATTATGAGGGACCGCTATAACCCATTCTATATTATTTAATTCACAAAGGTTAATTAGAACATCTTCTGAGGCAACTTTTGAAATAGCATATGGATCTTCTGGTAAAGGTTTCATGCTTTCTTCAAATGGCGTATTTTGTTTTCCATATCTAGCCATAGAAGAACAGAAAATAATTCTTTTTACATTTTCATTTACAGCTGCAGAAAATATAGAAACTGATGCTAGATAATTATTTTTAGTTATTTCGTAAGGTGAAAAGACTGAAAGACCTTCGTGCGCAGTAGCTGCACAGTGATACACTACATCAATATCTTTCATTATTTTTTGAACTTCCTTTAAATCACAACAATCTAATTTTAAAAATTTAATATTTTTTGGGACATTGTCAGAATAGCCACCGTGCATATTGTCGATACCAATTACTTCGTGGCCTAAAATGGCCAACTTTTCTGATAGATGAGAACCGAGAAAACCAGCTGCACCAGTAACTAGTATTTTAAGTTTATTTTGAATCATTTTTGTTTAATACATATAAGGTATTAAAAGCTCAATTATAAGAGTTACTTATCATCTGTATTATAAAAATAAATTGGCCAACTTCTTGTTTTCGAGTATTTGTTAAACCAATAAGGTAAGTATCTTTCCGCTAAATAAGCATACATACGTCCTGTTTCGTAACCCTGAAGATTTTTAAATCCAAATATTTTTTCACATTTAAATAACCAAGTAAAAACACTTTCATACCAATCGTTTAGTAATGTTTTTGAGTTGCAACAAAAAAGATTCCACACGGGGGCGGAAGTGTTGTTATTTAAATAATGTGTAAATTCATGTTTTTCTTTTTTATCAATAACATCAAGAGCTTTATCTAGATTGCCCTCATAGTGCATTAGATCAAAATGAAATTTTATACTTCGTTTTTCAGGCTTAAAAAGTAAAGAAGGATTTTTTATTAATAATTTTTTTCCTTTCTTTAACATCTTAGAAAGTTTGATTTTACTAAAATCAGTAGGCTCAGTGAGTATTGTACTATAACCTTTCCAGGCATCAGGTGGAGTTTGAAGTATTTTATCTTTAAGTAGATCAGAATCTAAAAATGGTACTTCACTTTTCCAATGTCTACGATAAGTGGAAAAACAAATCCATTCATTATCTTTTATTTTATCTAAATAATTTTTCCATAACCAATAGTGAAATGAATACATGTCATAGTATTTATTTTTTTTACTGATATTGTCACCTGTACTGTCTACAATCCATGAGTTTGGAAATTTATTTTCACCCATGCCGACATTTAAATAATTAATTTTTTCTAGTATGGGATTATATTTATGGGTTAAACAAAATTTATACATAGTATTTGTATCATTTTAACACACAAGCGTTTAAAATTCACAATATATTTGGGCGGTACCAAGAAGGTCTACCAAGTATAGAGTTTAAAATTCCACATAGTCTGTAGAAATAAATTAATCTTAATTTTTTATTAAGTATTAATGTGTAAAACAATGTTTTTAAAAGAGCTCTTATAAATTTTGGTAAAATAAGTATTAGAGCAGGTAAAAAACTTTTATTTTTTTTATTATAGTAAAAAGTTGACCACATCCAATGCCAAT
>Ga0307986_10003362_pt1 | contig 11160 bp, 14 predicted proteins | sample EllFjometageno82_FD_203170 | JGI IMG/M metagenome (GOLD analysis project Ga0307986, IMG submission 203170) | Marine microbial communities from Ellis Fjord, Antarctic Ocean - #82 | ecosystem: Environmental > Aquatic > Marine > Unclassified | place: Southern Ocean | collected 2014-10-09
AGGCTCAAACAGATACTTCAGAGTCACAATCAACTCAAGAAGAGGCTCAAACAGATACTTCAGAGTCACAATCAACTCAAGAAGAGGCTCAAACAGATACTTCAGAGTCACAATCAACTCAAGAAGACGATAACAACAAGCAATAATAATTTAATTAGCTATCTAATCCTGCACAAGCATGACATGGTCCAACCTAGATATTTTTTAATAAGGTTTTAACATTAAATTTAGCAATTATTTTCAAAAATTCTAAAAGTAGATAACTCAAGCCTATAGCTTGTGTTATCCATTAGCACATTATTTATATGAACAACAAAAATTTATTAGAAAATAAGATTGAAGCGTTTGAGCATATTTCACAAAATATAGTAAGTTTTCCAAAAAGTAATATTTTTCCAAACTTATTTAACAAATCAATTGAAATTGTAACAGTGCCAAAACCTAAAGATATAAGCACTAACCAACCTAATGTTGGTATTGTTTTGGATGAAATATTAATTTTTAAAATATTATCTGAGCATTACAAGGAAGTATTAATTACTGAAATCAAAACAAAAAAAGATTTAGCAAAATTAGCCTTAAGAAAACCAGATTTAGTTTTTTCAGGAGTTAAATATTTTTACTTTAATAAAAAGAAAATTTGGTTAAATGATTTCTTAGAACTAAATGATATTTTATATATAGCATCTAATAAATCTTCACTACTTAAGGAGAGTAATAAAAGTCGTGCTAAAAAAATTATACAAAAATCAAATATTACTACAGCAGAATTTTTTACAACAGAATTAGGCAAACACAAAAATGAGAAATCTATGCCAATACCATTTCCACTTTTTGTTAAACCAATAACAGGAGGTGATAGTAGAGGTATTGATAAAAATTCAATTGTTTATAACTACAAAAATTATAAAAAAAAAGTACTCGAGATTAAAAAAAATCAACATACTCATTGCTTAGTTGAAAAATATTTATCTGGAAAAGAATATAGTGTAGGGATTTTTAAAGACAATATTACAGGCATTATTCAGGCCATGCCAATAGAAATTAGAACAAAGAAAAATATCAACGGACACCATATTCTTGATTTTGATATTAAAAAAAATGACGAGGAAGACGTTGTACCTGTTTTAGATATTAAAATCTTTAATCAGTTGTCAGCTCTAGCTAAGAAATCTTTCGTAGCTCTAGAAGGAAAATCATTTGGAAGAATTGATTTTAAAATGGATCATTTAAGCAATCCTCATTTCATGGAAGCAAATTTAATGCCTGGAATCAGAAAAGGTTATTTTTATAGATCTTGTTTATTAAATCTTAATATTAATTATGAGGAAATGATTTTAAAGATTGCAGCTAACGGACTTAATTAATTAACTCTTTTAGGGTAACAACAACCGTATGTTAAATTCTTTGTTATGATATGATTAGTGATATCAAAAATAATGAAGATAAAAGAAAAACATAAAGCCTTAAAAAAAAAAGTTAATATCGCTGAAAAAAAAAGAAATTTAAGAAGAGGAGAAAAAAGTTGGCAAGATTTAAGAACTCTAAAAAAACTCAAACTAAACATGAAAGATAAATTAGTAAAAAAATAAAAGGGACGTTCTATAGCTAGACGCCCCTTTAATGCTTATTAACTTTTAAAAAGCTCCATAGCTTTATTTAATAGTTCTTCAGACTTTGCGTGGTCTCCATCTTTGTGTGCTTTCATACCAGCATCACGTACTTTTTGTGCTTCTTCAATTTTACTATCCAGATTTTTAGCTAACATCGGACAAGACCCAGCATATGCTGAACCAGTAAAAAGAATTAATACAGATAAAATTAGAAATTTTTTCATAATTTTCCTTTCAGTTATCTTTAAAATAATAGTTTAGTTAAATTAAACAAAATAACAGATTGTCACAGAGACATTTTGTTTTATTATTCGCTGCAAATTAATTAAGCATATTGACCAGCTACAAAACCAGAAGACCATGCCCATTGAAAATTATATCCACCTAAATGTCCCGTAACATCGACCACTTCTCCAATAAAAAATAATCCTGGATTTTTTACTGACATCATAGTTTTAGAAGAAATTTCATCTGTATCAACACCACCTAGAGTTACCTCAGCTGTTCTATAACCTTCTGATCCAATTGGTTTTATGTCCCATTTATTTATAGAATTACTTAATTGATTTAATATTTTATTAGATAGTTCACATATATTTCCATTAACATTATTTTCGATGCAAATTATAGAGGCCAGTCTTTTAGGAAGAATTTCTGAAATTATAATATTTATATCCTGTTTAGGTTTTGACTTTTTTTTATCAATTAAAAGTCTAAAGATATCTATTTTTGGAGAAAGATTTATTTTAATATTATTACCTAACTTCCAATATGAGGAAATTTGTAATATTGAAGGCCCACTTAACCCTCTGTGTGTAAAAAGCATACCTTCTTCAAAATAAATCTTATTGAAAGAAATAAGAGCATCCAAAGATAACCCACTAAGTTCTTTGCACATTGAAAGTATCTTCTCACTAAATGTTAGAGGCACTAGAGCTGGCAATGGTTCAATAATATTTAAATTAAATTTCTTTGCTATCTCATAACCAAATTTACTTGCTCCTATTTTAGGTACTGACAATCCTCCTGTTGCAACAACTAAAGAATTACAAAAATATTTATCAGTGTTGACAGCAACAATATACTGATCATCATTATTTTTATTAATATCTGTAACAATTATCTCTTTTTTTAAAGTAACATTTGCCAATTTACATTCTAAAAGGAGCATATCTATAATTTGTTGGGCACTTTCGTCACAAAAAAGTTGACCTAGTTTTTTCTCATGAAATTTAATATTGTGTTTTTCAATTAATTTTATAAAATCATTTTGCGTGTACTGATTTAAGGCTGATATTATAAATTTTGGATTTTTTGAAATAAATTTACTTGGATTTGTATTGATATTGGTAAAATTACATCTACCACCACCTGATATACGAATTTTTTCCCCGATTTTTTTTGAATGATCTACAAGAAGTACTTTTCTTCCTTTTTTACCAGCCTCAATAGCACACATCAATCCAGCTGCACCTGCACCAATTATTATTACATCATAGGTATATGGCATAAATTAATTATAAAATTTGTAACGAATTAATATTTTTTAATAGTTAGGTATAATTTTGTCATCAAATACTTATATACAATAATATTTATATAACTAAATACTTTGATGTCTATAGGTAGTATGGTTGTATTAAGTATAACAGAATGAGCAGTTATAATAAAAGTATGATTAGAAAAAAAAGAAAATTTTTAAAATTATTTGGCCTATCATATCTCGCGGTTTTTCTGTTGCCATACAATTTATTATATTCCATAACAAAAAAAATTATAAATCCAAATCTTTCAAAAGAACAAAAAAAAATCATGTTAGATGAATCTACGGAAAGACCATACTCAAGTCCTTTAAATAATGAAAAAAGAAAAGGTTTTTTTCACTGCGCAAACTGTGGAGCTAAGCTTTTTGCTTCAAGTGCTAAATTTGATAGTGGAACGGGTTGGCCTTCTTTTACAGAGTCTCTACCTGGTGCTTTTAAAACAAAAATTGATTATTCATTTGGAATAAAAAGAGTCGAGTACCATTGCGCAAAATGTGGTGTTCATCATGGGCATGTTTTTGATGATGGTTCAACGGCCACCCAAAAAAGATTCTGCAGTAACGGTTTGTGCTTAATTTTTAAACCTGAAGGTTAACAACAACATGGAAGTTATACTTTCAAATCCTTTTTTTACATTATTCATGTGTATTTTTTTTTTACAAGTAACCTGGTATTGGTGGAAGATATCTAGAAAATTTTTTATTTTTTTATTCTATTTTTCTAAAAAAAAATTAAAACTTAAAAAAAATTCTTGGGAACATACTGCATTTAATTATGGTCTGTTTGGTCCTTTAGGTTTAGCAAATATTTTTGTGTATTTATATATTCTGCTTGTTTTTCTTAAATTTTTTATATTTAAAGATCTTTCTCCTACCTAGTGATTTGAATTTGATTACTAAAATCTCAACTGAGATTAGAAAAATTAATGGCATGATAGGCCATATTTTTTAAGCCTCCAATAATTGAAAGGCCATGGAGTTAAAAATCCTACAACCAACATAATAGGCACGACCCAATATGTGAGTTGTGCTCCACCTGTTAAATAATAATCTGTTAAATTCATTGATATCTCCATACTTATCATTGAAATAAAACTCATACCGCATGCTGTTTTAAACGCATTAGTAAAGTTAAAATTTTGTCTAATTAAAATAAAAGTCTCAAGCATAATACTTGTCAACAAACCATTAATGATAGCTAAGATCATTATACCTGTAACAGGAAAAGGTATTTGAGTTAATTGAAAAAACAGTATTGTTCCAAAATCTCCAATCGAACAACCAATAACGCACCACATGGTATTCTTAGCACTTTTTCTCCACGTGTGTTTACATATCCAATTAAAAGTGTCAGTTGGCATAAATATTATTTTTTCTGATTTTTTTTTTTTATTAAATAAAGGGGAGTGCCTAGAAACCATAAAGTGATTAATTTTTCAAACATATTTAATGATGAGTACAAAGCACCTAAAGTACTATCTAAAAATGAAAATTCAACTGCCCACTCTAAAAACTCTAATGAAATAATTAAAAATATAAAAGTAACAAGTCCACAGAAAGCAATTGATTGAATTTCAAAAATATATTTATTCATTTATATTTAAATTTTAAAAAAAGTTTTTTCCACCTTTTAAATAAGCACATTTTTCACACGTAGGTACAACATCAGGTGGACTATCTAGGTTAAGAACTTCTTTCATTTCAGTTAATTTCCTTTCTATCCAAGAAGTATTCACCTTGTATGGAACGAGAGTAGTCTTAAAATCCATTTTATTCTCAAACTTATTATTAGTTTTTTCACCATTGCATACATAAAAATATGACATATCCGAAACATCAAAATTCATTTTTTTTAAAATATGAACATAAATATCCATTTGTAACTTATAACTTAAATGCCATTCACTATTTAAGTAAGACTGAGTCGACACAGGGTAACTTGTAGATTGAGCTTTATAATCTACTACAACAAGTTTCTTTTCTTTAAGATCAAACCAAACATCATCTACACCTCCATGTATAATTAAATTTGTTTTTTCATCTAAGTATGAGATTCCACCCTTTAAAGAGTTTCTCCACACATCCAAATCTTTATGTTGAAAGGGTACAAAATCTAAATTGTGTCTAATCATCATTGGGTGAGGCTTTTGATCACTTCGATACTGATCGAACTCTTTTTTTAAAAGTTCATCTACAGCACTGTTTAATGCCCAGCCTGGCATAGACGGTTCTTTTAATCCAACAACACGATCTAAGTAGAAACATCTTTTACAGCTTAGAAAATTGCTTAATTTAGATCTACTAATTTTAAATGGAGCATTTGAATTTTTATCATAAAATGAACTTTTTCTAATTCTAAAAGAGACAGCTTCTTTCATTGACTATATTTTGCTTAATCTTTTTATTACTTCAGTTTTACTAAGAGATAAAATTACATCGTATAAGCCTGGCCCAAATCTAGAACCTACCAATCCTATTCGTAACGGTTGTCCCACTCCTTTAAAATTAGTCTTATGCTTTTCAATTAACGACTTAATTAATGGCTCTAAAGTTTCTTTATTTAAAGTGGATAGTTTTTCAAAATCTAATATGAAGTCTTCTATTATTAATTTAGATTGAACATCTAATAGTTTTCGATCCTCGTCACTAATTTTTACTTCATCATTTGTTATATACTGTGCATTATTAAAAATATCTTCTAGTGTTTTTGCTTTATTTTTTAAAAAACCCATGCACTTTATAAGGGTAGCATCTTTAGAGGAATCAAAGGGCTTCTTATATTCTGATGCGTATCCATTAAGCAATTGGAATAGATTTTTTTCATCAATTGTTTTAATATAAGTTTCATTTATTGATAGAATCCTAGACATATCTAACTTTGATGGTGATTTACCAACACCTTTTAAGTCAAATAAATCTATACTTTCTTGTTTAGTAAATATTTCCTTATCTTTGTGAGACCAGCCAAGTCTTAATAGATAATTTCTTAATGCATCAGGCATGATTCCTATTTTTTTGTAATCTTCAAGCGTGGAGGCATTATCTCTTTTAGATAATTTTTTACCTTTATCACTGTGAATTAATGGTATGTGAGCAAAGTTTGGAACTTGCCAGTTCATAGCTTCGTAGATTTGTTTTTGCTTAAAAGAATTTATCATGTGATCGTCACCTCTAATAATATGTGAAACTTTCATTTCATGGTCATCCACAGTTGCTGATAACTGGTAGGTAGGTGTTTTGTCTTTTCTTAATATTACAAAATCTTCTATCGTTGAGTTTGAAATATTTTTATCACCTTGAACTAGATCTTTAATTAAAGCTGATCCTGAAATTTTACTTTTAAATCTTAAAACAGCAGGTTCATCCTTGTTATTTTTTAGCTCTCTACATTTACGGTTATAGACAAAAGGTAAGCTTTTTTTTTTAGCTAAAGTTTTTTGATTCTCAATTTCCTCAGCTGAGCAATAACAAAAATAGGCAAAACCTTTTTTAATTAGTTCATCTGCTACAGCCGTATGTTTGTCTATATTTTTAGACTGTATATATTCTTTACCGTCATGTTCAATACCTAACCAAGATAATGAACTTATTATTTGATATTTGAATTCATCTTTCGATCTCTCTTTATCAGTATCTTCAATTCGTAAAAAATATTTACCATTATTTTTTTTAGCTAGCAGCCAATTGAATAAAGCTGTTCTAACACCACCAATATGAAGAGGCCCTGTAGGAGAGGGCGCAAACCTACAAATAAAACTCATATAACTTAATTAAACTATTTTAATGAAAGTTTCTATACAAAGAGACTAATTTGCCTTGAATTTTTATTCTAGTAGCAGCATATATTTTAGTTCCATAGTTTTTATTTGCTGCCTCAAGTGCAATCGTATTACCTTTTTTTCTAATTCTTTTTAATGTAGCTTCTTGATCGTCAATTAAAACTACAGCTATTTGTCCACTATCCACATTGCTAGTTTTTTTTACAATTACAGTATCTCCGTCATTAATTCCAGCTTCAATCATAGAATCACCTTTAACTTTAAGGCCATAATGTTCACCGTTATTTTGTAAATTTTCAGGCAAGGCAACTCTATCAACTTCTTGTTGTATTGCTTCAATAGGTGTACCGGCTGCGATACTTCCAAGAACTGAGATTTCACTGTCTGTACTTGGTGTTGTATCTAATCCACCTTTAATTACACTTGGAGTGAACGTATTAAAAATATCATTTGCACTTGCGTTCTCTGGTAATTTAACCACCTCCAAGGCTCTTGCTTTGTGCGCTAATCTCCTCACAAAGCCACGCTCTTCTAAAGCTGAAATAAGTCGATGAATTCCTGATTTCGACTTAAGGTTGAGCGAGTTCTTCATCTCTTCATAAGAAGGAGACACACCAGTCGATCTAATTTTTTTATTTATATAAATAAGTAAATTTCTTTGTTTTTTTGTAAGCATAAGAACAAAACCTGTACATCTATGTTCTACAAAAGTTCTCTTTTAATATCAATGGTTAATTAACCTTATTTTTAAAGGGTAATTGATAATATTTCTTTAATTAATTTGTCAGTTTCACCGCTAGCGAGAAGTGATTCACCGATAAGGAAGTTTTTTATACCAGTCTTATCATAAATGTACTGAGCATTTATTTTATTTTTTATTCCGCTTTCAGAAACTAATGGGCCTTTATGTGAAACAAGTTTTTTTTGTATTTTTACTGTATTTTCTAAAGATATTTCTAAACTTTTAAGATCTCTATTGTTAATACCAATTATAGCCTCTTTATATTTGAGAGCATACTCAGCTTCTTTCTCATCATGAACTTCTACGATTACACTTAATTTATTTCTTAAAGCTTCGTCATAAATTTCATCAGATTGTTTTTCAGACAAGGCAGATAGTATAATTAAAACACAATCACATCCAAAACTTTTAGAGTAAGAAACTTGATAAGGATCAATAAAGAAATCTTTAGCAAGAATAGGAATTTTAATTTTTTTCTTTATTTCTTCTATATAGCTTAAATTACCTAAAAAAAATTTTTCCTCAGTTAGCACAGACAAACAACTAGCCCCACTATTTAAATAAATATCTGCAATTTTAACATGATCAAAATCTTCAACTATAATACCAGCACTGGGACTAGCTTTTTTAATTTCAGCAATTAATGATACTTGATTTTTTTGCCTACAATCAATCAAAGTTTTTCTAAAATCTAAATAACCACTTATAGATTTTATTTTTTGGTCAATACTATCTAATGAATGTTTTCTTTTAATATCTTCGAGATCTTCTTTTTTTTGTTTAATAATTTTTTTTAAAATATTTTGCATTAGATAGCCTGTATTTTTTTCAAATGATCAAAAACTTTACCTGATTTTAAATGTTGCTTTGCTAAATTGTAAGAATTTTTTAAATTTTTTTCTTTTTTTAAAACAATTAATCCAGCAGCAACGTTTAATGCCACAGCATCAGAAAATTCATTATCTTCTCCCTTATATATGTCAATTATTTTTTGAGCATTGTATTCAGCATTCTTACCTTTTAATCTTTCTTTATTTTTATTTACAATATTAAATTCTATTGGATCAACTATAAATTTTTTTATTTCATTATTACTAAGTTTAACTATTTTAGTCTTAGCAAAAGGAGAAATTTCATCCATGCCATCCTCACTATGGACAATCATTGCATCTTCAACTTTATTTTCTTTTAAAGCTTCTGCAAATGGTGTCATCCATCCTTCATTAAAGACTCCAACTACTTGTTTTTTAACTTGAGCAGGACTACTTAAAGGCCCAATTAGATTAAAAATTGTTTTTTTTGCAATCTTCTTTCTAGCACCCATAACATACTTCATTGCCTGGTGATAATTCGGAGCAAACATAAATGCAAAATTAACTTTTTCTAAAGATTTTTCAGCCTCATCTGAGTTTAAATTTATTTTAACTTTTAAAGCCTCTAAAACATCTGCTGATCCACAATTTGATGACACTGCTTTATTTCCATGCTTAGCAACCTTTAACCCCATGCTTGCTAAAGTGATTGCTGCTGCTGTAGATATATTTAGCGAATTTTTTCCATCACCACCTGTTCCGCATGTATCAATAGTACCGGTAGGAGCTTTTACAATAGTTGCTTTAGATCTCATCACAAAGATACCGCCAGCTAATTCATCTTTTGTTTCACCTTTAGCAGAAAGTGTTTCAAGAATTTTAATAATAGAATCTTCATCATACTTACCCTCCATAATATTCAAAAAGAGACTTTTGCTTTCTTCAAAAGAGAGATTTTCATTAGATCCTAATTTTTTAATAAAATCTGTCATTTTTGTTAAAGATTTATATAATTTTTAATTATTTGCATACCAACTTTTGTGTTTATGCTTTCAGGATGAAATTGAACACCGTATAAATCATATTCTTTATGTTTAATGCCCATTATTATTTTATTTTTTGTTTCTGCAATAATATTAAAGCACTCTGGTAAATTTTTTCTATCAATAATAAGACTATGATATCTTGTTGCTTCAAAAGGGGTTTTAATATTTTTGAAAATACTGTTCTTTTTAAAATAAATTTTACTCATTTTTCCATGCATTAATTTTTTTGCTTTTATTATTTTAGAGCCAAAAGCCTGTCCTATAATTTGATGACCCAAGCAAACGCCTAGAATTGGTAGTTCATTATGAAGATCTCTTACAATTTTGAGACAGTTCCCAGCTTGAGATGGATTACCTGGTCCAGGAGAAATAACAATTTTTTTATATTTTTTCCTAATAACATCTTTAGATTTTATTTTATCATTACGAACAACATCAACACTACAATTAAATTTTGAGATATAGTGAAATAAATTGTAAGTAAAGCTATCGTAATTATCTACAAGTAAAATTTTCATTTAGTCTACCGCTTTCATCAAAGCTTTAGCTTTATTAACGGTTTCTTGGTACTCCTTTTCGGGCACACTGTCAGCGACAATACCAGCTCCCGATTGCACGTAAAACTTATTATTTTTAATCAAAGCTGTTCTTAAAGTAATGCAAGTGTCAAATTCTTTGCTAGAAGTAAAATATCCTATACCACCTGCGTAGAGTTTTCTTTTATTTTTTTCTAATTCATCAATAATTTCCATTGCACGTATTTTTGGTGCACCACTTACAGTTCCAGCAGGAAAACCAGAAAGTAAAGTTTCAAATACTGTGTTTTTGTTATCAAACTGTCCCTCTACATTAGAAACTATATGCATAACATGAGAATATTTTTCTACCATAAAGCTTTCTGTGACCTTAACAGAATTAATTTTTGATACTTTGCCAACGTCGTTTCTACCTAAATCAAGTAACATTAGATGTTCAGAAAGTTCTTTCTTATCTTTTAAAAGATCCTTTTTATACTTTAAGTCTTGTATTTTTGTTTTCCCTCTTGGCCTTGTTCCAGCTATTGGCCTGATAGTAACTTTGTTATCTCTTAATCTAACCAAGATCTCTGGACTACTTCCTAAAATTTTAAAGTCACCAAAATTAAAATAAAACATAAATGGTGAAGGATTTGAAATTCTTAAATAATTATAAATTTCAAGAGGAGTTTTATTTATTTTTCTCTCAAACCTCTGGCTTAAAACAACCTGAAACACATCGCCTTTAGCAATATATTTTTTTGCTTTTTTAACATAATTCTTGAATTGATTTTTAGATATATTACTTTTTACTTTATTTTTATTTTTTTTGTAGTTAAACTTTATTGGTAATTTAATATTACTGTAATCTTCAAAAATTTCAAAATTTTTTATTACAGACTGATATTTTTCAAAATAATTTGTAATTTTTGTTTCAGCATAAATATTTTCAATAAAAAAAATTTTCTTTTTTAAGTTATCATAAATTATTAAATTTTTAGGCCTTGATAACCTCACATCTGGAATCCCTAGATCATCAACACACTTGTCTGGTATTTTCTCTACGTACCTAATAACGTCATAAGAAAAATACCCAACTAACATCGATGC
>Ga0307986_10003363_pt1 | contig 11157 bp, 10 predicted proteins | sample EllFjometageno82_FD_203170 | JGI IMG/M metagenome (GOLD analysis project Ga0307986, IMG submission 203170) | Marine microbial communities from Ellis Fjord, Antarctic Ocean - #82 | ecosystem: Environmental > Aquatic > Marine > Unclassified | place: Southern Ocean | collected 2014-10-09
TACAAGTTTTTAAGAGAAATAATTTATTAGGTTTTTTAGTTTTTATAAATATTTTAATAGGAAAAATTATTTAATGACTAGTGGTATTTCTATTATTAAAAGACTCTACAAAGACTATACTGTACAGCATTTGAATAAAATAATCATTGCGATTATTTTCTCTGTTTTCGTTGCAGCAAGTACGTCTGGTATTGCTTATTTATTAGACCCAGCAATAGAAAAAATTTTTATAGAAAAAGATAGAACGATGAAATATTTAATACCAGTATTAATTATTTTAGCATTTACCACAAAAGGAATATCTCTCTATTTAGCAAAAGTAATAATGATTAATGTTTCTCAAGAACTTAAGGCGGGTGTGCAAAAAGATATGATTAAATCATTAATTGCTTCTGATACAAAATTTATTGATAATGCTCATACTGGCAAGTTTATTTCAAATCTCACTATGGATGTGAATCTTTTAGTTAACTTAATAAGCACCGCACTACTTAATGTGTTTAAGGATACCTTAAGTTTAATTGGTTTGCTTTCAGTAATGTTTTATCAAAATTGGAAACTTTCAATGATAGCAATAATAATGATTCCACTAGCAACTTTTATGGCTAAAACATTGGGAAGAAGAATGAATAAAGTTTCAATTCAAGCAATGGATAAATCTAGTTTGTTTACAACTAGATTAATTGAAATTTTTAAAAATCATAAACTAATAAAAATTTTTCAAAGAGAGGATCATGAAAATACAAGATCTTCGATTGATATTGATGGATTAAAAGAAAAAATTATTAAGATGACAGTTATCTTTAATCGGAACACTCCTGTTATGGAGTGTTTAACTGGGATAATGATAGCAGTACTTCTTTTCTATTCTGGAGTCTTAATTGAAAATGGAGAGCTAGAAGTTAATAATTTTTTTTCTTTTTTGGCAGCAATGATGCTTGCTTACCAACCGGTTAGGTCTCTAGCTGGACTTAATATTATAATTAATCAAGGAGTAACTGCTGGAAGAAGAGTGTTGCCAATTATAGACCTTGTTAATGAAATCAAAGATAATCAAAACCTTCCTGATATAATTGTAAAAAAAGGAAATATTGTTTTTAAAGATATTAATTTTGAGTATGATAAAAAAGAAAGAAAGGTTCTTAAGTCTGCAAATTTAAGTATATCTGGTACACAAATGACTGCTTTGGTTGGTCTAAGTGGGTCTGGAAAATCAACTATACTAAATCTAATACCAAGATTCTATGACCCTAGCTCAGGCAGTATATCAATTGACAGTCAACCAATACAAGATTTCAATATTTACTCTTTAAGAAAAAATATTTCAATGGTTAGTCAAGAAACAACTTTATTCGATGATACGGTTAAAAATAATATTGCCTATGCAAAACTCAATGCTTCTGATGAGGAAATTATGCTTGCAGCAAAAAATTCTTATGCAGATGAATTTATACAAAAATTACCTAATGGCTATGAAACACTTATTGGAGAAAATGGTGTCAGATTATCTGGTGGAGAAAAACAAAGATTATCGATAGCAAGAGCAATGCTTAAAAAGAGTTCTATCATACTTTTAGACGAAGCAACTTCCTCTTTAGACTCTGATACAGAAGAAAAGATACAAAATGCCATAACTTTATTGACAAAGAACAAAACGACACTTGTTATAGCTCACAGACTTTCAACAATTCTTAATGCTAATATTATTTATGTTGTGAAAGAAGGTGAAATTATCACCAGTGGTACTCATGATACTCTTCTCTTAAATTCCAAAGCCTATAAAAATTTCTATGAAAAACAATTAAAAAAAAGTTAATGCTTTTATTTTATAGGTTACTAATAAATCTAATTTTTATTTTTTCTCCTTTAATCATTTTAGTTCGATTGTTTAAAAAAAAGGAACATTTCTTTAGATTTAAAGAAAAGTTTGCAATATTTTCAAAAAAAAGAAAGAATGGCAAATTGATCTGGTTCCACGGAGCTAGTGTTGGGGAGTTAATGAGTGTCGTTCCTCTTATCGAAAAACTAGAAAAAAAAAAAAACATAAATCAAATTTTGGTAACCACTACAACTTTAAGTTCAGCAAAAATATTTGATAAATTTAAGTTTAAAAAAACGATTCATCAATTTTTTCCAGTTGATACAAATTATTTAAGTAAAAAGTTTTTATCCTACTGGAAACCAAATTTAGTAATTTTTATAGACTCGGAAATTTGGCCCAATATGCTGACTAATTTAAAAAAGAGATCTATTTCTCATATTTTACTAAACGCAAGAATATCAAAAAAATCTTTTAGAAAATGGAAAGCTTTAGGTAAATTTTCTAAAAATTTATTTAAAAGTTTTGATTATATTTACCCACAAAGTGAAGAAGCTAGAAAATATTTAAAACAACTAAATGTAACAAAGATAAAAACACTTGGTAATTTAAAATTTTCCGAAAGTATTTTTAATTCTAAAGAATCGGTTAATCCTAATTTAAAAGATTTTTTAAAAAATAAAAAATATTGGTGTGCTGTAAGCACACATGAAGGGGAGGAATTTATTGTTGGAAATGTACATTTAAATCTTCAAAAAAAATTTCATAATCTTCTTACAATTATAATACCAAGACATATCCATAGAACTAAACAAATAGTTCATACATTATCTCAATTAGGATTAAGGACTCACCTGCATAATTTAAATAAAAAAATACCAAAAAATACTCAAATTTATATTGTGAATACCTACGGAGAAACAAAATCTTTTTTTAAAACATGTAAGATTGTCTTCACGGGTAAGTCCCTAGTCGTTGGGGGTGGACAAAATCCACTAGAACCAGCACGATATAACTGCAATATAATCCATGGCCCTAAAGTATCAAATTTTCGTGAGATATATGATCTATTAGATAAAAACAAGGTTTCATTTAAAGTAAACAATCAAAATAAACTCATAAATAAAATTAATGAATTATTTAAAAAGAATGTAGGCTTCAAAAATATAGGAAATAAAATTGATATAATGGGAAAAAAAATTCTTAAAAAAACATTAACTGAAATAGAAAAATTTCTTTAGTAATGATGATAAGTAAACCTAAGTTTTGGGACTATAAAAAACCAAATTATCTATCCTATCTACTGCTTCCATTTACCTTTCCGGTAATACTAAACAATTACTTACTAAACTTAAAAAAACATAAAAGAAATAAAGGTATTAAAACAATTTGCTTGGGTAATATTTATATTGGTGGAACAGCAAAAACCCCTTTAACGATCAAAATAGCTCAAATTGTGAAAAATTTAAATTTTAAAACAGCTACCATAAAAAAATTTTATGCAAATCAAATTGATGAGCAAACACTACTTGCAAGTAAAACAAGTTTATATTGCCACAAGGATAGGGCTACTGCTCTTAACAGTGCTTTAAAAGATAAAGTAGACATAGCAATATTTGACGACGGACTACAAGACAGATCTTTAAAATATGATCTTAGTTTTGTTTGTTTTAATAATATAAATTGGATCGGTAATGGTTTTTTAATACCGTCTGGGCCACTCAGAGAAAAGGTACAAAGTATTTTAAAATATGATGCTATATTTCTAAATGGTAACGAAGAAGATAATTCATATATTATAGATTCAATAAAAGAAATTAATAGTGATATTAAGATTTTTGAAACATACTATATACCAACTAATATTAATAAATTTAATATTGAAGACAATTATTTAATGTTTGCAGGAATTGGAAATCCAGAGAGTTTTAAAAGAACGTTGTTAAAACATAAATTAAAAATAATTAAAGAAATAAATTTCCCAGACCATTATCAATATTCAAAAAAAGATATTGAAAAAATAAAATCTATCGCCCTAGATTTAGATGCTAAGATAATAACAACCGAAAAAGATTTTGTTAAAATTCCAAGTAAGGATTCAAATAAAATAAATTTTTTAGCAATTGATATTTTTATAAAAAAACAAAGTGAATTAATTTCTTTTATTCAATCAAAACTATGAAATCTATAAAGTATTTTACTCAATTTATAATAATTTCTTTTTTTTTTATTATATTTCAAATTTTAAAAATAAAACTTGCATCAAAGTTTTCAAGTGTAATTTTAAAAATTTTAGGTCCCTTTTTTAGATCAAAAAAATTAATACAGAAAAATATTCTCAGGGCACTACCAGACTCAAAACAAAAGGATATTAAAAAAATTAGCACAAATATGTGGGCAAATTATGGAAGGATTTTAGCAGAATATATTTTTCTCAAGAACTTTAGAAACACTAAGTCACATAATAGTTTGGAAATTACTGGTCAAGAAATTTTAAAAAAAATAAAGGATGAGGGAAAACCAGTAATATTTATCTCAGGACATTTTAATAATTTTGAACTAATGGCTATGCATATTGAAAAATCTGGTATTGATTTAGCTGTAATCTATAGACCGCTAAATAATAAATTTTTGAATATTGTAATGGAAAAAATTAGAAAAAAATATATTTGTAAAAACCAAATAAAAAAAGGGATAGCGGGAACTAAAAAATTACTTTCTTTTTTTAAAAACGGACACTCAATTGCTTTAATGATTGATCAAAGAGTATCACAAGGAATAAGATCGAAATTTTTTAATCATGACGCTCTAACGACTACTATACCCGCTCAATTTGTAAAAAAATTTAAATGCAAAATTGTTCCAATTTATATAGAAAGGGTTAAAGAAACGAATTTTAAACTAACAATTAACAATCCAATTGAGTATTCGGCTAACGAATCAATTGAGAGCATAACTCTTGATTTAAATCACTTTATTGAAAAGATGGTCTTAAAAAACCCTGATCAATGGATATGGTCTCACAATAGATGGAAATAAATTTATTTTTTATTTAAGCTTTCTTTTTTTAAAAAAGCCTCCTTATATGAGTAGTAAGGCTCTTGTAAGTCAACATTCCAATAATTTAATTCTTCTAGTCTAATGAGTTTTCCTGACACTGCGCACAAAACATGATCTCCATTTTCAATAACTTGAAAATTATTTGCTAAATACTTTATTTTGGCTAATTTTTTTTTCATTTATAGTTTATATATCAATACATGAAAGTTGGAATAATAGGAAGTGGTGGTCGTGAACATGCCATATGCTCTACTTTAAAAAAATCTCCTAAAATTAAAGAGATTTATTGTTTTCCTGGCAATGCAGGTACAGAAGAAATAGCAGAAAATGTATCTTTAAATCTTGAGAACTTTAATAATCTTAAAGAATTTATTATTTTGAAAGGAATAGATTTAATAATAGTTGGTCCTGAAAAACCGCTAGTTGATGGTATTGTTGACTTTTTAGAGAAGAATAATATTAAGGTATTTGGGCCCAATAAATTAGCTTCTCAGCTTGAAGGTTCTAAAATTTTTACAAAAAATCTTTGCAAAAAATATAAAATCCCCACTGCTAAATTTGGTGTCTTTGAAAATAAAGAAAAAGCAAATATTTTTATACAAACTACTACTTATCCTCTAGTTATAAAGGCTGATGGTTTGGCATCTGGGAAAGGTGTTTATATATGTCAGAATAAGGATGAAGCAAAAGAAGCAATTGAAGTAATATTTGATGGAAAATTTGGAGTGGCCAAAAACATACTTATAGAGGAATTTCTTGACGGAGAAGAAATGAGTTATTTTATTATAAGTGATGGTAAAACAATAAAAAGTTTTGAAACAGCTCAAGATCATAAAAGGGTTCTTGAGGGTGATAAGGGAAAAAATACTGGTGGTATGGGAGCTTACTCTCCTTCTAAATTAATTAATGATGAATTAGAGAATAAAATATTAAATAGAATAATAAAACCTACAATGAACGGTCTTAAAGAGCTTGGCACGAATTATAGAGGTTTTTTATATGCTGGTCTCATGATTGTAAAAAATGAACCATATCTAATTGAATATAATGTTAGAATGGGTGATCCAGAGTGTCAAACTATTTTACCGAAACTTAATTCAGATTTATTTGAAATTTTTATTTCTTGTTGTAATGGAACATTAGATAAAACAAAGATACGATGGCATAACAAAAAAAGTCTGTGCATAGTTTTATGTTCGAAAGGATACCCTGATGAATTTAAAAAAAACATACTCATTAATAATTTGAATAAGATTAAACTTAATAGTTATGAATATTGTTACCACGCTGGAACTAAAAAAATTAAAAATGAGGTGTACTCAATAGGTGGTCGTGTACTAAATTTTGTTTGTTTGTCTGATGACTATAATGAAAGTAGAAAAAAAATATTTTCCTTATTAAATTCATTGAATTGGAATGATGGATTTTTTCGTAAAGATATTGGTTACAAGGTAATAGATGAATGAGAATAATAAGTGGTAATTATAAAGGTAAAAAAATTCTTGAACCTAGGGATGAGTCTACTAGACCACTTAAGGATTTAACTAAAGAATCTTTATTAAATATAATACAACATTCAAATAAATTTCATATAAATTTGAAAAATTCAAATATTTTAGATCTATTTTCTGGAGTGGGATCATTTGGATTGGAATGCTTGTCTCGTGAAGCTACGTCTATAACATTTGTTGAAAACTATAAAAAAGTAATACCTATTTTAAAAAAAAATATTCTAGCTATTGATTGTTTAGTTAAATCCACAATAATTGAAAAAGATATATTTAAACAATTAGATTTTAAAGCCTTAAAACCTAAATTCGATATAGTGTTTATGGATCCCCCTTATAAACAGAAATTTTTAAGTGATTTGTTAAAAAAAATATTTGAAGCTGATATAATGAACAAAGGTGGCATAATTATAATACATAGGCATAAAAATGAAACAGATGAATTTATTGAAGAATTTAATATTTTAGAAAAAAGAAACTATGGTATTTCAAAAATTATTTTTGGGAAATTTGATTAGACTAAAATTTTTTTGGTTTCTTTTTTTATCAATTCTACCGAAGGTTGATCATACGGGTTAATTTTTAAAGCTCTGCCAAGCAATATAGTTTCCAAAATAAAAAAGCAAAATAATTCACCTAATGTTTTTTCATTTTTGTTTGCAATTTCAAAACTTCTAAACGGTATATTTTTTTTTAAAAATACATTTTCTGTTGCTACTTTCTGTGAAAATCTTATTTTTTCTAAACTGGTGTTTTTTAAATAAATATGTGATTTGAGAATTTTGTTGTTGTTTATTTTTAGAGTTTTTTTTTCTTTTGCATAAAAAAAAGTAAAAAAATTATTTTTTGGGCCATCTAAATATAGTTGCATAAGACTATGATTATCTTTGGGCATACATGAAATAATTGGCAGTATTCCTTTTCCTTTTTTACCTAAACTTTCTGCCATTAATTGTTGGTACCAATTAAATAAATTAACTGAAGAATTATCATAATTTAAAATTATTGAATTAAATTTTTTATTTTTTATGAAATAAAGTGTACTGCTCACATTTGAAATTAACAAATTTATAAAATTTTTACTTTTAATCAAATTATTTAATTGTTTAAATTTTTTTTCATTTAGCCCCATTAATTCAGCAGGCAACATACCAACTTCTGATAGTACAGAGTATCTTCCACCTATAAAATTATTATGGTTTATGATATCTGCTTTAATTTCATTTGCTAATTTTCTTAAATAACTACTTTGTGGTTCGGTAATAAAAATATTTTTATGATTTTTTTTTATTAAAATATTTGTATTAGCTATAGTTTCGAGTGTATTACCTGATTTTGAAATAATTATGTTAATATTTTTTTTTTCAATTTTTAAGTTTGATTCTAAATTAGAATGAAAAATAATTTTTTTTTTAATTTTTATTTTTAAAAAATCATGTATTGCTTGAATTCCAAGTATGGAGCCACCCATCCCGATTATTGTTAGAATATTTTCTTTTTTATGTTTTTTTATTAATCTCTTATTATATTGATACTTGTAAGTTGGTTTGAGTGATTTTATAATTTCATTATCATCACTTAATAAATCTTTTAAGTCTTTTTTTATTTTTTTATTATTAAATTTAAAATTAAAGTTTTTAAATTTAATATTTTTGGATAACATTAATTGCTATTTAATATACTTGAAATTGATTTTTCTAAAGTATTATTACTTTTTTGGACTTTCTCTTTTTTATTATTTGAAACTTTTAAAACACTTGAAAGATCTATCTTTTTATCTTGGACTTCAACCTCATTATTTTTTTGTTGAGGTTGAGGTAATTCATCAAAATTAGGTGGTAAAATTAATGGATTTTTTTTTTTAACTAAAAATTCATCTGTTTTTTTTGTATTATCCCCTTTTATAACTTTTTTTACAGAATTGCATCCGGATAAAAATAAAGCACACAATGCTATTATTGTTATATATTTAGTTAGTGTCATTTTTTTTTTTATAAAAATATAATTCATCTAAAATAAGGCATATCACGCCTATTGTAATAAATATATCTGCTACATTAAAAATAAACCAATGAAAACCCTTGAAATGCAGGTCTATAAAATCTGGCACTGCTGAATAATAAATTCTATCAAAAAGATTACCTAAAGCTCCCCCCAGTATTGAAATTAAAGCATATTTTTTTAATCCATCTGATTTAATGATCGTGCCTAAAATTATAATGCTTATTATCAGTATAATTATACTTATCACATTATAAATAAGTTTTTCCTCAAAAGAAAACAATCCAAATGCAATTCCTTTATTCCATATTAAATAAAAATTTAAATAAGGTGCTAAATAAATATCAACTACATTTTCTAATTCAGCTATTCGAATTATATAAATTTTTGACAGCCTATCACTTATAAAAATAGCAAAAACAATTGTAAAATTTAATAATATTTTCTTAAAATTTACTTTTAACATTTAGATTTTTTAAACAGGATGTCTCTCACATCCATTTTTATTAATCTTCCAGCAAACAGAGCATTTCTTTCCTTCAGCTTTTGTTGTTACAGCAATCATATCTTCTGTTTCTTTTTTTTCAATTGTTGCATTAGATGTAATGCATAATTCTGCAAAGTTTACATTTTGAGTAATTTTGAATAATTTTTCATTTAAACTAATCATTAAATTTGCTTCAAGACTTGATCCAATTTCCTTGCTGGCTCTTTTCTCTTCAATACTAATGTTGCAAACATCTCTTATTTTTTTTAACTCTTTCCATTTATTATTTAAATTGTCATTTTTAAAAGATTTAGGAATTTTCTTGAATTTTTCTAGATGAATACTTTTTTTATCTTGTTTTATTAGTATAAAAATTTCTTCTGTAGTAAATGAAAGTATAGGAGCAAACCATTTAATTAGAGTCTCTAAAATTATATTTAATACAATAATACTACTTTTTCTTTTTTCTGAATCTATTGAGTCACAGTACAAAGCATCTTTTCTGATATCAAAATAAAAAGCAGACAAATCTACTGTGCAAAAATTTAAAAGCTCTTTGTAAAGGTTGTGAAAATCATATGATTTAAAATAATTTTGATAATTTTCATTTAAAATATAAACTTTATGGAGCATATATTGTTCTAATTCGGGCAATTGATTTAAATCTAACTTTTCAATATCAATTTTCTTAAAATCATCATTTAAGTTTCCAAGTAAGTATCTAAATGTATTTCTAATCTTTCTATAAGAATCTGCATGCTGCTCTAGGATAGAATAATCAATCCTTAAGTCTTCTGCATAATTTGATGAAGCAACCCATATTCTTAAAATATCAGCACCATATTTTTTTAAGATATCTTCAGGAGCTATTACATTACCAACTGACTTTGACATTTTAAGACCTTTGCCGTCTACAACAAATCCATGTGATAATATTGATTCATATGGGGCTCTACCTCTAGTTCCACATGACTCTAGTAATGACGAATGAAACCAGCCTCTGTGCTGGTCTGATCCTTCTAAATACATAGATGCTGGCCATTGTAAATCATCTCTTTTTTCTAGAACAAATGCATGCGTACAACCACTATCAAACCACACCTCAACAATGTCACTTATTTTATCGTAATCTTCTGCTTTATACTTGTCTCCTAAAAATCTTTGCGGATCATCAGAGAACCAACAATCAGAACCTTCTTTTTCATAAATATTTGCTATGTTTTCATTTACATCTTCATCAGCTAAAATTTCTTTAGTAGTTTTATGAACAAATATAGGCAACGGAACTCCCCAAACTCTTTGTCTTGAAACGCACCAGTCAGGTCTTGTTTCAATCATTGCCTTTATTCTCTCCCTCCCTTTATCTGGGTAAAATGTAGTTTCATTAAGCGCTTTTAGTGCTTTCTTTCTTAGACCATGACTTTCCATAGAGATGAACCATTGTGGAGTTGCTCTATGAACAAGTGGAGCTTTTGATCTCCAGGAGTGTGGATAAGAATGAACCAACTCACCGTTTGATAGTAATTTTTTTTGGTTTTTTAATTTTTCAATTACAATTGGATTTGCTTTAAAAATATGAGTTCCTTCAAACAAAGGGAGGTTTTTAGTATATTTACCATCTCCATCGACAGTCTCGATCGCTTTAATGCCATGTTTTAAACAAAGGTTAAAATCATCAGGTCCATGACTAGGTGCGCAGTGAACGATACCTGTACCTTGTTCGGTTGTAACAAATCTTGCTTCGAGCATTGGAATTTCATAATCATAACCAAGTTCCAGAAATGGGTGATTACAAATTGTATCTTTAAAATCTTTTCCTTTAAATTTTTTAATTTCTTTATAATTTTTAATATCACAGTCTTTAATTACAGAATCTAACAATGCCTCAGCAATTACTATTTTTTTATTTTTAAAATCTCCATCATCATTTAATTGAATTACTAAATAGTCTAAAGCTTCATTATAAGCTAAAGCTTTGTTTGCAGGAATTGTCCAAGGGGTAGTTGTCCATATAACAACTTCTGTTCCTTCTAATTCTTTTAAGTTGGTCTTCTTAACAGGAAAAGCAGCATAGATAGTATCCGATTTATGATCTTGATACTCAACTTCGGCATCTGCTAATGCAGTTTTTTCAACTGTAGACCAAAGAACAGGTTTAAATCCTCTATAAAGACTTCCTTCTTTTAAAAACTTGCCTAACTCTCTTACAATTTGTGCTTCTGCATCAAAGCTCATTGTGGCGTAGTGATTATCCCAATCTCCCACAACACCTAATCTCTTAA
>Ga0307986_10003364_pt1 | contig 11152 bp, 10 predicted proteins | sample EllFjometageno82_FD_203170 | JGI IMG/M metagenome (GOLD analysis project Ga0307986, IMG submission 203170) | Marine microbial communities from Ellis Fjord, Antarctic Ocean - #82 | ecosystem: Environmental > Aquatic > Marine > Unclassified | place: Southern Ocean | collected 2014-10-09
TCATTTTTTCACAATCTGCTGGCTCAACATCTTTTAACGATTCTTCCCAAGAAATATCGATGGCACTATCAAGTTCTGCTTTAAATTTTTCTCTTTGATAAATGATACATTTGTTTGGTTTATGATTTGCCAGCTCTATTGCTTTATTTAAAAGTGGTTTGTATTCAACTGTTCTTCCTGGCTCATAACCACAAGAAGCTGACACAATTAATTTCGCTTTAGAGTCATCTATTCTACTAGCAAGTTCGTTTGCTGCAAAACCACCAAAAACAACTGAGTGAACCGCACCAATTCTTCCACAAGCTAGCATAGCAATTACTGCTTCAGGAATCATTGGCATATAAATAATAACTCTATCTTTTTTACCAACACCCTGTTTTCTCAACGCACCAGCAAACAAAGCAACTTTATCTTTTAGTTCATTGTAGGTAATTTTTTTTTGTGTGTCTGTAATAGGGCTATCATAAATGATTGCTATTTTTTCTCCCCTACCATTTTCAATATGATAATCCAGAGCATTATAGCAGGTATTTGTTACACCATCTTCAAACCATTTATAGAAGGGAGGGTTGTCAGTATTTAAAATTTTTGTTGGTTTTTCATACCAAAAAATGTCCTCAGAAACTTCTTTCCAAAAATTTTCTTTATTCTTTATAGATAAATTGTAAATTTCTTTATATTTAGACAATTGTACTCTCTGTTTTAGTTTTTATAAAAATTAATTATCATCATAAAAAATAAAAAATCTAACAAAAACAACGTTATTATTAATTAATAATTTAGGAAATAAATGTATCTAGACCATTAAAAGTGTGAAACTTTAAACCCTTGCCCTATTATTTTTAATACCTATATTAAATTCAATGCCAAAAATTACCTATATTACACACGATGGTGAAAAAAACACAGTTGAAGTCCCAACAGGCCTTTCCGTTATGGAAGGAGCCTTACAAAACAATATAAAAGGAATAGATGCTGACTGCGGAGGTTCAATGGCTTGTGCAACTTGCCATGTTTACGTCTCAGAAAATTGGTTAAATACAATTGAAAAGATTCATGATGCAGAACAAGATATGCTTGATATGGCTTATGAGCCAAAAAAAAATAGCAGATTAAGTTGTCAGATAATTGTGACAAACGATCTTGACGGCCTAGAAGTAACAACTCCTGTAAAACAAACTTAAATGATAAACACAGATGCAATCATAATTGGAGCAGGCCCAACAGGTTTGTTTGCAGTTCATCAACTTGGAATCATTGGATTAAAGTGTGAGGTTATAGATAATTTGGATCGAGCAGGCGGTCAGTGCATAGAGCTTTACCCAGACAAACCTATTTATGATATCCCTGCTATTCCAGAATGCACAGGTGAAGAATTAACGAATGGTTTACTAAAACAGATAGAACCCTTTAAAGCTAATTTTCATTTAGGTCAAAGAGTAGAAGAAATAAAAAAAGAAAATAACTTATGGGTTATAAAAACAAATAAAGGAAATTTTTTCTCAGCGCCTAATGTCATCATTGCCGGAGGTGTAGGTTCATTTGAACCTCGAAAACTTGCTCTTAAAGAAGCTGAAAGATTTGAAGATAGTCAAATTTTTTATTCTGTAACCAATAAAGCAATTTTTCAAAATAAAAAAATATCAATTTTTGGTGGAGGGGATTCAGCACTAGACTGGGCTTTAGAACTTTCGAAATCAAATGAAATTACATTAATACATAGAAGAATGGAGTTTCGAGGAGCCGCACATACTTTAAATGAAATTAAGCAGAAAGAAAAAGAGGGTAAAATATTAATAAAAACTCCTTATAATTTAAAGTCAATTGAAGGTGCCAAAACTATGACAGGAATTGAAATTGAGCATGAGAATGGAGAGCTAGAAAAGATTAAGACAGATTATGTTTTAAGTTTTTTTGGTCTTATTATGAAGCTTGGGCCAATTACTGACTGGGGTTTGAACATAGAAAAAAAAACTATTCCAGTTGATACAGAAACTTTTCAGACCAACAAGCAAGGTATTTTTGCTATTGGAGATATCTGCACCTACCCCGGAAAACTAAAACTTATTTTATCTGGATTTCACGAAGCCGCTTTAGCAGCGAGAGCCTGCTTTAAAAATGCAAGACCTAACGAAACATATAGATTTGAATTTACCACAGCATCTAAATCTATTCATGATCGATTAGGTTTAAAAAAATGATCGAACTTTTTACTGCGAATACACCTAATGGAAAAAAAATTTCTATTATGCTTGAAGAAATTAAGTATGATTACAAAGTTACTTCAGTTAATATTTTTAAAGACGAACAATTTAAGCCTGAGTTTAAAAAAATAAGTCCTTTCAACAAGATACCCGTTATCACTGATAACAAAAATAATATTAGTCTTTTTGAATCTGGAGCTATTTTAATTTATTTAGGTGAACAAAGTAAAAAATTTTATGATCAAGACAAGAAAACGACTATTAATCAATGGCTAATGGCTCAAATGGCCTATGTAGGACCGATGCTTGGTCAACATCATCAATTCCATCATTACAATCCAGGTAAAAGTCAGTTTGGTGAAGAAAGATATTTTAAGGTATGCGCCCGAATATACAAAGAGCTAGACGAGAGATTAAGTGAGACCGAATATTTAGCAGGAAATTTTTATTCTATAGCTGATATCGCTACCTTTCCATGGATTGCTAGACATGAATGGCATGACATCGGACTAAAAAAACATAAAAATTTAACGCGTTGGTATGAATTGATTTCAAAAAGAGAAGGGGTTCAAAAAGGATACGATCTTTTTAAAAAAGGGGAAAAAGTTCCTAGTGTTTAATCGTCAATATAAATTTTTTCATCACGCTCATGTCTTTCTTGAGATTCTATTGAAAGAGTAGCAATCGGTCTCGCTATGAGTCTTTTTAATCCTATGGGCTCAGAAGTTTCCTCGCAATACCCGTAAATATCATCTTTAATTCTTCGTAAAGCTGATTCAATTTTCTCAATAAGCTTTCGGCTTCTAGCTAATGCTTTCATTTCAACTGATTTATCCGTATAGGAAGATGCTTGATCAACCAAATCAGCTGATGAAACACTGTCATCTGATGAGTTTAAAATATTAGCCAAAGCATTTGATTTAATTATATCTTTTTTCCAACGCAACAATTCTCCCCTAAAAAAATCTTTGTGTTTAGCGCACATATATTTTTCTTTATCGTTTGGCGCATAACTTTTTTTACTAGATTTCTTTGAAATTTTAGTTTTTGGCTTTTTTGCTAGTTTTTTTATCATATTTAAAAAAAGGGGAGTATATGTTTCAAATTATGCGTGTCAATAGACTTTAAATTGTATTAATTTGTTAAAGAATGATCAAAAAAAAAAATATTTCTTTTATATTTAATCTATTTCTTCTAGCGCATTTGTTGACATGGACTCTTATACCTTTTTTTTCAAATAAAAACCTACCCCTAGATGTAATTGAAGCTTTAGCCTGGGGCAGTAATTTAGATTGGGGTTTTGAAAAACACCCTCCTCTAAGTGCTTTTTTTCCAGAAATTTTTTATCAATTGTTTGGTAGTCAAGATTGGTCTTATTATCTACTAAGTCAAATATTTATTATTTTTTCATTTGTTGTTATTTTTAAGTTGGCAAAAGAATTTTTAAAAAATGAAATTTATGCTTTAATTTCAATTTTTTTGCTTGAGGGAATTTATTTTTACAATTTTACCACTCCAGAATTTAACGTTAATATATGTCAAATTCCTTTTTGGTCATTGACTGTTTATTATAGTTGGCAAAGTTTTAAAGATGGTAAGATCCATAATTGGATATTACTAGGAGTGTTTGCTGGATTAGGAGTTTTGTCTAAATATCTATTTGTTTATTTGCTGATTGGTATAAATCTTTTTTTTATTTACCACATAAAAAAGAATAAAAAATTTAATTTTAAATATTTTATTCCAATTGTAGTTTTTTTATTAGTCCTAAGCCCTCATTTGTTGTGGCTAGTAGATAATGATTACAGAACAATCTCTTATGGATTAAAAAGAGCAAGCCTTGAAAGCAGCACTCTTTTAAATCATTTAATTTATCCGTTAAAATTTATTCTTAAGCAAATAGGTACTCTTTTACCTTTCTTTCTTTTTTTAAGTTTAATTCTTAAAAAATTTAAATTTAAAATTAATCACCGTGATGAAAAATCAATTTTCCTAATATTTATTACCATTGTGCCAATTTTATTAGTGTTTCTGACTTCTTTAATTTTTGCGGCAAATATTCGTACAATGTGGATGACACCTTTTTATTTATTTTCTGGCTTATTTTTTATTTATCATTTTAAAAATAATATTAATTTAAATTTTTTAAAAAGATTTATTTATAGTTTTTTATTTATTTTTATTCTTTCTCCAGCGGCTTATTTATATATTTCAATTTCTGAAGAAGATAAAAGAACCGACTATCCTGGTAAAGAAATTGCTTATTTAGTGCAAAATAGGTGGGATAAAAATTTTGTTAATGATATAGCGATAATAGTTGGAGACGAGTGGGTAGCTGGTAATTTATCTTATCATCTTCAATCTAGACCTCGATGGTTTAATAATTTAACGCCAAAACTAAAAAATTTAGAATTAAACGGTGGCGTAATCTATGTTGGAAATGCTGACATTCTAAAATCAATTTGTCCGGGAGATTTTGGTAGTATTAAGAAACAAGGAATTTGTATGATTGGAGTAAGATGAAAAAATTTATAATACTAATACCTATTTATAACGACTGGGAATCTTTAATTAAGCTTTTAAATAATATTAGTGAGAATATAAAGCATTTAAAAGAAATTCAGTTTGATTGCATTATAGTGAATGATTGCTCAACAATAATAAATCCAAAAATTCAAATCCCATCTGAAATCAATTCAATAAAGATCATTCATATGAGAAAAAATAAAGGTCACGCTAGGTGCAATGCTTTTGGCATAAGGTATTTATCCGAGAACTCTGACTTTGATTATCTTATTTTAATGGATGGAGACGGCGAAGACAGACCGGAAGAAATTAAATTGTTGGTAAATAAAATCTTGCTTGATCCGAGTAAGTCTGTTGTAGCAAAACGTATAAAAAGGTCAGAAGGTCCCGTGTTTCAAACGCTTTACAGGTTTCACAAATATCTGACTTTATTAGCGACTGGAAAGCTTATTAATTTTGGAAATTATAGTTGTTTAAAAAAGTCCGACCTAAACATGTTATCTACTAAAGCAAGTTTGTGGAGCAGTTATTCTGGTTCATTTAAATATAACATAGAGGAGTACAATGAAGTTAACTCAATTAGAGGAATGAGGTATTTTGGTCCAACGCAAATGTCTTTATTTAAACTATTTATTCATTCTTTTTCTATTATAGCTGTATTTAAATACCGACTTTTTTTCATATCAATCGCTATACTAGCTTCACTTCACTATATAGAAATTTTTATAAAATTTAATTTTTTACTCTTTCAAATACTTACTATTCTATTTAACATTTTAATTTTTATTGTCTCTTTCAGAGAAAATAAAAAGGAACTTGAAAACAGTAAACTTGACATCGCTAGCATAGAAGAACTTACACACTAGAAGGTTGAAAAATGAGTCCAGATTGGAATCAAAAGAGAATCAAAACGTGAACATCCGATCTATATCTAGGTTATTTGTGGATAAGTATAACAACATATGTTTTTATAAACATTTGATTAAATAGTAAAAAAAGATGTAATCAAATAAAAAATTATGAAAATCGAATACTTTTATAGTCTAGCTTCTCCATTTGCTTTTCTTGGATCGGAACAATTTCAAACAATTGCAAAAAAATACAATTCAGAGATAGTTGAAAAACCATGTGATCTAGTTGGAGGGATATTCTCTAAAACTGGAGGTGTGCCTGTTCCACAAAGATCACCGCAAAGACAAAAATATAGACTAGACGAACTGAAAAGATGGAGTGAGTTTCTAAATATTAAAATTAATATTAAACCAAAATTTTTTCCTCCAAAGAATCCACACATTCCAGCAAAATATACGATAGCTGCAAACTTACTTGGTGTGAAAATGTTTTTTGGACATGAGATTTTAAAAAAATTGTGGATTGATGAAAGAGATATTTCAGATGAAAAAAATATTGAGGAAATTAGTAAACAATTTAAAATAGATTTCAATGAACTATCTTTATTAGCTAAATCAGATAAGATTTCAAAAATTTATGCAGATAACACTGAAGAAGCTGTACAGAAAAATGTTTTTGGAGCGCCGACTTATATTTTCAATGATGAATTATTTTGGGGACAAGATAGACTAGAATTTTTAGAACGAGCTTTAAAAAAATTCTAAGATGTTAAAATATAGTTCTGCAAATGTTTTAAAAAAAAAATACTTAAGTTTTTTATCGAATCAAGAAAAAAAAAGCAAACCCTTCCGTGATAAAATTGATCAATTAAATAGTTTCTACCTGCCCATTTGTGAAAAAATTTATCAAGATTACAAAAAAAATAAAAAAATAAAAATCATAGGATTAACAGGAGGACAGGGCGCAGGTAAAAGTACTATAACTCAAATTTTAAAACTAATATTAGAAATTAAATATAGCTTAAGTGTAGTTTATTTTTCAATTGACGATTTTTATAAAACTTCAAGTGAAAGAACTATTCTTGCCAAAAATGTAAATAAACTATTCAAAACACGGGGTGTGCCCGGTACACACGATACTAAATTAATAAAAAAAATATTTATTGATTTGACTAAAAAAAAATTTAGGCCAGTGCATGTTCCTAGATTTGACAAATCAAGAGATGATCGTTTTCCAAAAAAAAATTGGCAAAAAATAAAACAACAACCTAATATAATTATTTTTGAAGGTTGGTGTGTAGGTGCTAAACCCCAACAAAAAAAAAATTTATTAAAAGCAATTAATATTTTAGAAAAAAAACAAGATTTAGATTTAAAGTGGAGATCAAGAGTAAATCAAGAACTAAAAAATGCATATAAAAAAATTTTTAGCAAAATTGATATGTTAATTTTTTTAAAAGTGCCCAATTTCGATTGCGTTTATAAATGGAGACTCTTACAAGAAAAAAAACTTCAATTGACTTCTGCAGGTAAAAAAATTATGTCTTCACTGCAAGTACGTGAATTTATCATGTATTATGAGAGAATAACCATGCAAATGCTTAAAGATTTATCAAACACAGCTCATACAGTTCTTTATTTAGATAAACAGCACAGATTTAATAAAATTAAGTTTAATTAATATGAAATTTATTATTATTTTTATACTCTTTGTTTTTAATACAAACGTAATTTCTGCTGCTGAATTTTTGTCTTACTTAGAAAGCGCTTATAAAAACAATCCAACATTAAATGCCGAAAGAGAGAATTATAAAGCTACTAAAGAAAATATAAATATTTCAATAAGTGAATTTTTGCCTAGTGTTTCTATTTCAGGCAGTCAAAGCAGTCAACAAGACAAAAATAGAACTAACCAAGCTGGAACTACACTTCCCGATAATAGCAACACTTCTGAAACGCAATCTGTTTCCATCGACCAAAAAATTTTTAAAGGTTTTCAAGGTTACAATACAGTAAAAAAATCTAAACTTGAGTCAGAACAGGCAGCACTTAAACTTAAAAATACTGAGCAACAAATTTTATTACAATCTGCTACCGCTTATTACGATTTAATTTACAAAACTAAAAACACTCAATTTAATTTAGCCAATGTTGATTTATTTGAAAGACAAGTGGAAACAGATATTTCACGTCTACAAAAAGGTGAAATTACTTTAACTGATTTAGCTCAGTCCGAGTCATCCCTTGCTGGAGCAAATGCAAAATTTATTGCAGCTGAAACTGAACTTTTAGCTGCTAAAAGTAATTTTGAAAGAATAATTAGATTACCCGCACCAGAAAAATTGATTAAAAATAAAATTATAAAAAACATAAGCTTAAATTTTCCAACAAGTTTAAATATAGCTTTAAGATTTTCAGAAAAATATAATCCTAAATTACTTCTTGCTAAAATAGATTATGAAATATCGGAAAAAAATGTAAATATTGAAAAATCTAAATTTTCTCCATCAGCCTCGGTTAATTACAAACAGTCTCAAATCAAAGATTTTAGTTCATCTATTGATAAAACAGACCAAGAGTCTCTCAAAGCAACAGTGACTATTCCAATTTTTAAAGGTGGCAAAAACTATTCCTCACTAAAAAAAGCAAAATTTAAAAAAAAACAAAGCAGTTTAATTTTTGAAGACACAGTTAATGAAGTAAAAACAGATACAACAAATTCATGGTCAGCTTACCAATCATCTGAAAGTGTTCTAAAAGCTACCCAAGCACAAGTTAAAGCTGCAGAAATTGCGAATGAGGGAATCACACTAGAATATGATTCTGGAAATACCCGAACAACTCTTGAGGTTATTCAATCAAGAAGCTTGCTTTTAGAGGCAAGAATAAGCAATGCAATAGCAGAAAGAAATTTTGTTATATCTAAATTTGACTTGTTAGCTGTCATTGGGGAGCTAACTCTAGAAAATCTAAAAAAATCATGAAAAATCAAATTTTTTTACCCCTAACTTTAAATACTTGTAAAAAAAGAACAAAGTGTGTACATTAATTAAAACGATTCGAACAAATAAAAGGATAAAAAATGATAAAAAATAACTTAAAAGTAGTAAAATCAGATAGTAAAAAAGAGCAGGAATTAAAGGAAAAAAATAAAGCTTTAGAAGCTGCAATCAGCCAAATAGACCAAAATTTTGGTAAAGGCTCGGTAATGAAACTTGGGCAACAACAAGCACTAGACATTGAAGCTGTATCAACAGGTTCTCTTAGCTTAGACTTAGCGCTTGGAATTGGTGGGCTACCAAAAGGAAGAATTATAGAGGTTTACGGACCAGAATCATCAGGAAAGACAACCTTAGCACTCCAAGTTCTAGCTGAAGCTCAAAAAAAAGGTGGAATATGTGCTTTTGTCGACGCCGAGCACGCACTTGATCCTATTTATGCAAAAAAATTAGGTGTAAAAACTGGTGAGTTATTAATATCTCAACCGGACACAGGTGAACAAGCTTTAGAAATAGCAGACACATTAATTAAATCAGGATCGATATCAGTGCTTGTCATTGATTCAGTTGCTGCTCTTACACCAAAAGCTGAATTAGAAGGTGAAATGGGAGATCATCATGTTGGTCTTCAGTCTAGATTAATGAGCCAGGCTTTAAGAAAAATAACTGGATCTGTTTCTAAATCAAACACAATGGTCATTTTCATAAATCAGATAAGAATGAAAATTGGCGTCATGTTTGGAAGTCCTGAAACTACATCAGGTGGAAATGCTTTAAAGTTTTACTCTTCTGTAAGATTAGACATTAGAAGAATTGGAGCGATAAAAGATAAAGATGAAATTATTGGAAACTCAACTAGAGTTAAAGTAGTTAAAAATAAAGTAGCACCACCATTTAAAGTAGTAGAATTTGATCTTATGTATGGAAAAGGAATAAGTAAGACAGGTGAGCTCGTAGATCTTGGAGTTAAAGCTGGCGTTGTAGAAAAAGCAGGTGCTTGGTATGCTTACAAGGGTGAAAAAATCGGTCAAGGCAGAGAGAATGCTAAAATCTTTTTAGAACAAAACCCTAAAGCTGCTGAAGAAATTGAAAAAACGATCAGAGATCAAGCTACGGCAGTAAGAGAAGCACTTGATGGAAATCCTGTTGCTAAAGAAAAAGATTCCGAAAATAATTTGATAGGCAAAAAAAATCTAACTGAAGAAAAAAAAGACACAGTTGAAGACAAAAAAGAAACAACTGACATAGAAAAAAAATAAAAATTACAGACGTTATCTCAGCGAAAGGCTTTAAAAAGCCTTTCGTGTCCCTTTTTTAATTTCTTTAAAAATTAAAAATACAACTTGAAATTACATTACGGAATTTTTTTCTGTATATTCAAAATTAAGAGTGTAGTTAAATTTAATATAAATAAAAAACAAGGGAGAAACAATGAGTGCACAAACTAAAAGTGCGAAAATGTCATCTTCCATAGATACTTCACATCTTAAAGTTAAATTTCCATTTAAATCTAAGTATGGAAATTTTATTGGTGGAAAATTTGTAGAACCAAAATCTGGTAAATATTTTGACAATACAACGCCGATTACAAATGAAGTTATCTGTCAGGTGCCACGTTCGAATGAGAAAGATGTTGAGTTTGCTTTAGACGCAGCTCACGCAGCATTTCCTGCATGGGGAAAGACTTCTATCAGTGAGAGATCTAATATTCTTTTAAAGATAGCAGATGTAATAGAAAAAAACTTAAACTTACTAGCCGCAGCAGAGTGCCTTGATAATGGTAAGCCAATTAGAGAATGTATGGCTGCAGACTTACCACTAGTTGTCGATCATTGGAGATATTTTGCAGGAGTAATTAGAGCCGAAGAAGGCTCTATAGGAGAGATAAGTAACGACGAATATTCTTATCATGTTCCTGAACCGCTTGGTGTAGTTGCACAAATTATACCGTGGAACTTTCCACTTCTAATGGCTACGTGGAAACTAGCTCCAGCTTTAGCTGCAGGAAACTGTGTTGTATTAAAACCAGCTGAGCAAACCCCAGCGTCTATTTTGCTCTTAATGGAACTAATTGGTGATTTACTACCGCCAGGTGTTCTTAATATTGTTAGCGGTTATGGTTTAGAAGCAGGAAAACCTTTAGCATCTTCTAAAAGAATTAGAAAGATTGCCTTTACAGGTGAGACAACTACTGGACGTTTAATCATGCAATACGCAGCACAAAATATAATTCCAATAACATTAGAGTTAGGAGGGAAATCTCCGAACGTATTCTTTGAAGATGTTATGGACAAAGATGATGCCTTCTTTGATAAATGTTTAGAAGGTTTCACTATGTTTGCGCTTAACAACGGAGAAGTTTGTACTTGTCCGAGCAGAGCTTTAATTCAAGAATCTATTTATGAAAAATTCATGAAGAGAGCTTTAGAAAGAGTGAAAGCAGTCAAGCAAGGTAATCCTTTAAAAATGGATACTATGTTAGGAGCGCAAGCTTCTCTAGAACAAATGGAAAAAATAAAAACTTACTTGGATTTAGGTAAGAAAGAAGGTGCCAAAGTTCTAGTTGGAGGAA
>Ga0307986_10003367_pt1 | contig 11150 bp, 14 predicted proteins | sample EllFjometageno82_FD_203170 | JGI IMG/M metagenome (GOLD analysis project Ga0307986, IMG submission 203170) | Marine microbial communities from Ellis Fjord, Antarctic Ocean - #82 | ecosystem: Environmental > Aquatic > Marine > Unclassified | place: Southern Ocean | collected 2014-10-09
GCTATCACATTGAAAAAAAAGAAAACAACAAAGTTTCTTTAATTGTAGACTTAAAATATTATGAAGGTACGCCAGTTATTAGAGAAATAAAAAGAGTCTCTAAACCAGGTAGAAGAGTTTATTCACGCGCAACTAGCATACCTAGAATTCAAAACGGTCTAGGTTTAGCAATTATATCAACAAACAAAGGAATAATGTCAGACATCGATGCAAGAAAAAATAACATTGGTGGAGAGATTATTTGTAGAGTATTTTAATGTCTAAAATTGGTAAAAAAAATATAATTGTTCCAAAAGATTCTTCAGTCAAAGCTGAAAATGGTCTTGTAGTTGTAACTGGTCCCAAAGGGTCAAAAACTTTATCTATAAATGATAAAATATTTTCAATGGGCACGAACGAAAAAAATGAATTTAACATTAAACCTGCAGGTAAAGTTGTTGATACAAAAACCTCAGTGATGTGGGGAACTTATAGAAGCTTAATTAATAATGCTGTTTTAGGTGTATCAAAAGGGCACGAAAAAATTCTAGACATTACTGGAGTAGGATTTAGAGCAAATTTAAAAGGTGATACACTAAATCTTCAACTGGGTTTTAGTCATGATATTAATTTTAAAATACCAAAAGAAGTAAAAATGGTAGTTGAAAAACAGACTATAATCACAATCACAGGAGTAGACAAAGAATTAGTTTCAAAAGTTGCTTCCGATATTAAAGCATTTAAACCAGTAGAACCCTACAAAGGGAAAGGTATCAAAGAAAGAGGTCAATTCGTTCTTAGAAAAGAAGGTAAAAAGAAATAATATGAAAAAATTAAACAACAGTAAAAAAAGAGGACTTAGAAATAGAGCAAAACTAAGAAAAGTATCTAAAAGCAGATATAGAGTATCCGTTTTTAAGTCTTTAAAAAATATTTCTGCTCAAATAATAGATGACAAAGTCAAAAAAACGCTTGTTTCAGCCTCGTCAATTGAAAAAGAGATTAAGGCCACTAAGAAAAAAAAGAGTGAAACATCGGTCTTGTTAGGTGAAATATTAGCTAAAAGAGCTGTAGAAAAAAAAATTACTAAAGTATATTTCGACCGTGGACCTTACAAATATCACGGTAGAATTAAAACGTTTGCAGACTCATTAAGAAAAAATGGATTGGAGTTTTAAATGGCTGAATGGAAAAAAAAAGTTAGCGAATATAAAGAAAGATTAGTAACAATTAATAGAATTACCAAAGTAGTTAAAGGTGGAAGAAGATTTGGTTTTGCAGCATTAGTTGTTGTCGGCAATGAAAAGGGTTCAATTGGAGTTGGAGCTGGAAAATCAAAACAAGTTCCAAATGCTATAAAGAAAGCGACACAAGACGCAACTAGAAACTTAATTAAAATTTCTCTAAAAGATGGAAGAACACTACATCATGATGTCAAAGGTAGAAATGGTTCTGGTAAAGTTATAATGCGTTCTGCTCCAGCTGGTACCGGCATTATTGCTGGCGGTCCTATAAGAGCTGTATGTGACGTTCTTGGAATACAAGATGTTGTTGCAAAATCAGTTGGATCTGCAAATCCACACAACGTAGTAAAAGCATCTGTTGCAGCTTTATTGTCTCAAGCTTCGCCAAAATTACTCTCAGCTATGAGAGGAAAAAAAATATCTGATATAGTTTCTAAAAGAGAAAACACAAAATGAAATTAAATAACTTAGTAAAAACAAACAGTAAAAAAATTAGACCTGGTCGTGGTATTGGTTCCGGTAAAGGTAAAACAGGTGGTCGAGGTATAAAAGGTCAAAAATCAAGATCTGGTGTAGCTATTAAAGCTTTTGAAGGTGGACAAACCCCTCTGTATAGAAGACTACCAAAAAGAGGTTTTAAATCTTTAGCTACAGATGACACCGCTATCATAAATCTTTCGTACCTACAAAAATTTCATGACAATAAAAGAATTGATTTAAACACCTCAATTGACCTTAAACTCTTACAAGAAAAAAAAATAATTAATAAAAAATATATAAAACTTAAAATTTTAGGAGACGGGGAACTAAAAAATAAATCTAGTATAACAGCAAACTTTGCATCCAAACAAGCTCAAGAAAAAGTAAACAAAGTTGGCGGGTCTATTACTATTCTTAAAAAATTTGTTAAAAAATTAACACAATCTAAAATCAAAAAAGATGGTGCTACTCTTAAAATACTTAAAAAATAAAAATTATAATGTCTAACGAAAATTTAAATCAAGGTGCTTTTACAAAAGCTAATGATTTAAAAAGTAGAATTTTTTTTACAATAGGTATTCTAATTATCTATAGACTAGGTACATATGTTCCTTTAGCGGGTATAGATCCACAGGCATTAACGCAAGTAATGGGAGATAGCCAGAAAGGCCTACTTGGAATGTTTAATATTTTTTCAGGTGGAGCCGTCACACGTATGGCTATATTTGCATTGGGTATTATGCCTTATATATCTGCTTCAATTATAATTCAGCTTTTAACAGGTGTTTCAGACTATTTCAAAAATTTAAAAGAACAAGGTGAAGTTGGAAGAAAACAAATAACACAACTAACTAGATACGGAACAGTATTCATAGCTTGTCTTCAAGGTTATGGAGTATCTGTAGGTCTAGAAAATGCAGGTTCATTAGTTCTTGATCCAGGTTTATCGTTTAGATTAACAACAACTATTTCATTAGTAGCCGGCACCACATTTCTAATGTGGCTTGGTGAACAGATTACATTAAGAGGTGTGGGTAATGGAATTTCCTTAATAATTTTTTCTGGGATTGTTGCTGAGATACCAAGAGCTTTAGCTTCTACATTTGAATTAGGTAGAACTGGTGCTCTTTCAGCTACATTAATTATACTTATTTTTATATTAGTAATTTTTACAGTTCTTTTCATTGTTTTTTTTGAAAGAGCAATGCGAAAAATTCTGATCAACTATCCAAAGCGACAAATGGGAAATAAAGTTTATGGTGGTGAATCTTCTCACCTACCACTAAAGATAAATACTGCAGGAGTAATACCAGCAATATTTGCATCTGCTTTGCTACTGCTGCCAGTAACTTTAACAAACTTTGGTTTTTCAGATTCAGATTTATTTTTAAATATTTCTTCAATGTTTACACAAGGTCAGCCTCTTTATATGCTGCTTTATGCATCGGGAATTGTTTTCTTTTGTTTTTTTTATACATCAATAGTTTTTAACCCAAAAGAAACTGCAGAAAATTTAAGAAAATATGGTGGATATATACCTGGTATTAGACCCGGAGAAAGATCAGCTGAGTATATTGAAACTATCCTAAATAGACTAACAACAATTGGCGCAGCGTACTTAACTTTTGTTTGCTTACTTCCTGAGTTTTTAATTTCAAAATATCCAATACCTTTTTATTTAGGCGGTACATCAATTTTAATTGTTGTTGTAGTTGCAATGGACACAGTAACACAAGTACAAACTAGATTAATGAGTTCACAGTACGAATCTTTGATTAAAAAAACTAAATTTGGCAAGTAGAAAAATCTGAGATGAATATAATAATATTTGGACCTCCTGGAGCAGGTAAAGGCACTCAATCTGAATTTATAGTTCAAAAATTTAATCTTTTCAAATTATCCACAGGTGATTTGCTAAGAGATGAAATAAATAAAAAAACATCAGTGGGGTTAGAAATAAGTACAATTGTTAATTCTGGATCATTAGTTTCAGACGACATTATAAATAGTTTAATCGAAACTATAGTATCAAATAAAGTTTATAAAAAAAAAATTATATTTGATGGCTATCCTAGAAACCTATCTCAAGCTGAAAATTTAAACAAACTTCTCTTTAAATATGATCAAAAAATTGATGCTGTTATAAGATTAAAGGTTTCTTTAGATGTAATTAAAAAAAGAATTATCGGTAGAGTAATATGCACTAAATGTGGAAAAACTTACAATGAGTTCTTTAATCTTCCTTCAAGTAGTGAAACGTGTTGTAAAAAAGAGTTTTTAAAAAAAAGAAGTGATGATAATCATGAAGTTGCTGTCAAAAGATTTGAAACTTATGAAAAATCTACAGAACCAGTTTTAGGATTCTATGAAAAAATGAATTTAGTTAAAGATATAAATGGTGAAACAGATATTAAGAGCATTTACAGTGAAATAAACGATTATTTGAGCGTTATAGAGGCTTGACTTTCCACAATAACGCAATATAAATACATTTTTTAAAATTTACACACTATAAAACTATGGCTCGAATAGCCGGAATTAACATTCCTCCGAATAAAATTGTAAGTATCGGCCTAACCTATATTCATGGCATTGGCTTACACAGCTCCAATAATATTTGCGATAAGCTTAATATTTCTAAAGATATAAGAGTGAATAGTTTAACAGAAGATCAAGTACTTAAGATTACAGAATATATAAACAAAAACCACAAGGTTGAAGGCGATTTGAGAAGAGAAATCTCATTAAATATAAAACGATTGGTGGATTTAGTAACCTATAGAGGAACTCGACATAAAAAAAAACTACCTGTTCGAGGTCAGCGAACACACAGTAACGCACGTACCAGAAAAGGTAAAGCAATAGCTATTGCAGGAAAAAAACTTACACCTCAAAAATAAATTAATATATGGATAAAAAAATTGAAGACCAAATGATTTCAAAAACTGAAAAACCAAAAGCAGGGAAATCAAAAATAGAAAAAGTAAAACCAGAAAAAGTTGCAACAAAAGTCTCTGAAAAAGTTTCTACTTTTAAAAAGAAAAAAAAAGTAAAAAGAAATATAGTTTCAGGAATAGCATATGTTTCCTCTACTTTTAATAACACAATCATCTCAATTGCAGACGAAAGTGGAAATGTAATCGCTTGGTCTTCTGCAGGTGCAAAAGGTTTTAAAGGTTCTAGAAAATCTACACCCTATGCAGCGCAGGTTGCTGCTGATGACGCTGGTGGCAAGGCTTACGAACAAGGATTAAGAACTTTGTCTGTTGAAGTAAAAGGACCAGGCTCTGGTAGAGAAACTGCTTTAAGAGCATTCCAATCAAAAGGATTTAAAATTACATCAATCAAAGACACAACACCAATGCCACATAACGGCACAAGGCCACCCAAAAGAAGGAGAGTATAATGCAAACATCAAATAATATTATAGATAGTAATTGGAAGGCTCTAATCAAACCAAATAAATTAGAAATTACTAGTAATCAGGATAAATCTTCCGCATCTGTAGTTGCAGAACCGTTAGAAAAAGGTTTTGGACAAACATTAGGGAATGCGCTGAGAAGAATTTTACTTTCTTCTGTCCAAGGAGCTGCAGTCACTGCCGTACAAATAGATGGAGTGTTACACGAGTTTTCTTCTATAAAAGGTGTAAGAGAAGATGTTACTGATATAGTCTTAAATGTAAAAAACTTAGCAATTAAATCTTCAGTAAATGTCCCAAAAAAAATTATATTAGATGTTAAAGGACCAAAAGAAGTAACAGCTAAAGATATAGCTTTGCCTTCAGAAATAGAAATATTAAATCCCGAACAAGTTATTTGCAATCTAGATGAAAAAACAAATTTTCATATGGAATTAGTAGTTAATACAGGAAAAGGTTATGTACCTTCTACAAAAAATAAAGGCGAAGATAGCCCATTGGGTTTAATAGCTGTAGACTCCTTGTTTAGTCCTGTAAAAAAAGTTTCCTATAGTGTTGAAAATACTAGAGCTGGTAGTGCTTTAGATTATGATAAATTACTAATGAAAATTGAAACAAATGGTACAGTAAACGCTGAAGATGCTATCGCATATGCTGCAAGAATTTTTCAAGATCAATTATCAATGTTTGTTAATTTTGATGATCCTAAAGAAGTTGTTCAAGAAGTTAAATCAACAGAGCCTGAATTTAACAAGAACTTATTAAAAAGAGTAGAAGAATTAGAACTTTCAGTACGTTCAATGAATTGCTTAAAAAATGATAATATAATTTATATTGGTGATTTAGTACAAAAAACCGAACCGGAGATGTTAAGAACGCCAAATTTTGGTAGAAAATCTTTAAATGAAATTAAAGAGGTTTTAAGTTCAATGTCTTTATATTTAGGTATGGAAATACCCAACTGGCCACCAGATAATATTGCTGAAATGTCAAAAAAATTAGAAGAAAATAATTATTAAATAATGAGACATGGTTTAGGACATAGAAAGTTAAACAGAACTGCCGAGCATAGGAAAGCTCTATTCCAAAATATGCTTAATTCATTAATTAAGTATGAGCAAATAACCACAACTCTTCCTAAGGCAAAAGAGCTAAAACCTTTAATAGATAAAGTAATTACTATAGGAAAAAAAAATAATTTAAGTAACAAAAAAAGATTATTTTCGAAACTACAAGATAGAACTTCCGTTGTTAAAGTTTTTGATATTCTTTCACTTAGATACGATAAAAGACAAGGTGGTTATTCAAGAGTTTTAAAAGCCGGATTTAGATATGGAGATGACGCACCGATGGCAATCATTGAGCTTGTAGACAGAGATGAAGCAGCCAAAAAAGTTGATAAACCTAAAAAATCTGAAAGCAAAGAAAAAGAAACACCACCAGTTGCAGCCGTTAAATAATTTCCATATTATATACTTTCAATGATCAAAAAGTTTGAAGTAGAGAAAGATTTTCATAATGCACGTTTTGATCGCTGGTTTAAAAATAAAGTTTTAGATATACCACAAGGATTAATAGAAAAAATTATAAGAAAAAATCAAGCAAAAGTTAATGGCAAAAAAACTAAAAGCTCTTACCGTGTACAAGAAAATGATATTATTGAAATTTTTAATATTGATAAAGTTAAAAAAACTGAAAAAAATTTAATAACACAATATATTCCATCAAATACGGAAAAAAATAAATACGATGATTTTATTATTGAAAATAATGAAAACTTTATAGTTATAAATAAACCTGCTGGCATAGCTGTTCAATCAGGAACTAAATCTTTCAAAAATATAGTCGATACATTAAGAAAAACTAAATATTTTGAAGATTCAAAACCTTTTATAGTTCACAGGCTAGACAAAGAAACATCAGGAGTTCTTATTGTTGCAAAAACAAGAGAGTACGCTCAATTATTTACATCTCTATTTCGTATAAGAAAAATTCACAAAACATATTTAGCTGTAGTCTATGGAGAAGTTCCCGAGAAATTAAAAGTTTTAGAAGATGATTTAGTTGTGTATGAAAAAGAAAGAAAAATTGTCCAAAAAGCAACTTCATTTATTAAGATCTTAAAGGGAAATTCTGAATATTCTTTACTAGAATTGAGACCTATTACAGGAAGAAAGCATCAACTCAGAAAGCAACTATACAACATAGGTAATTCAATAATTGGGGATGATAAATACTATGTCAAAAGAGGTAAAGACTTTATAAAAAGTAAGAACCTTATGTTACACGCCTATGAAATAAAATTTATGATAAATAATGTAAAATATAATTTTAAAGCTGATTTTAATAAAGAATTTAAAGACTTCATAGTCAAAAAAGACTTAAATATTTTTTAAATTTTTTGTGAAAATTATTTTTAATTTTTCTTCTATATTAAATTTTCTTTTCTTACCCTCATTCTCTACAGATGTAATTTTATTATTGTCTAGTCCGCATGGAATTATTCTTTTATAGTGTTTCAAATTATTACTAATATTTATTGAACAACCGTGATATGCAATCCATTTTGACACACGTATCCCAATAGCGGCAATTTTTTTACCCTCAACCCAAACACCTATATTTTTTTTATCAGCATATACATTAAGTTTATAAAGCTTAAGAAATTCGATAATACTTTTTTCAATTTGTTTAACTAAATTTCTAATATCTTTTTTTCTATTGTTTAGGTTTAAAACTAGATAAATTATTTTTTGTCCTGGATTATGGAGTGTTATTTTTCCACCTCTATTAGTTTTTATAATTTTAATTTTTTTATCTAATATTTCAGCATCTCTAGACCTTATCCCGCCAGTAAATGTTAACGGATGTTCTAATATCCACAATAAATCTTTACCATTTTGTTTTTTAAGCGATTCTACCCGTTTTATAAGAAATTTAAATGCTGATTTATAAGGGATTAATTTTCTACTTATTTTAACTTCTAAAGTCATTTTAAATTGAATTTTATCATTAGATCAACTAATAGTCTCACAAATAATGTAATAGGAATTTTTTATGAGTCTTATAAAGTCGATAGGTAACAAAAAAGTCAACTTCGATTTTAATAAAAATTTTATTACGACATTTAGTGATAAAATTAATGATGGTGATCTGCAATTTATTAACCAATCATTAAAAGATTTACATCCTTCTGATACAGCGAATTTAATAGAAAATTTATCATACGAAACACGTGTTAAGTTAATTGAAATAGAGTCATTCAATATAGCTCCTGAGATTTTTATTGAATTAAATGAATCTATCCAAGGGGAAGTTTTACTTTTACTTTCAATAGACTCAGTTTCAAATATTATAAAAAGATTAGAATCTGATGACGCAGTATCCATTCTAGAAAATCTTGATATAGATAAAAAAAATTTAATTTTAGAAAAATTACCACCTAAAGATAGATTTCTTTTAGAAGAAGGCCTTAGTTATCCTGAAGACTCAGCTGCTCGTATTATGCAGCGTGAATTCACTGCTATTCCAAGTGATTGGACTGTTGGTCAAACAATTGACTATTTAAGAGAAAGTAAAGATCTGCCACAAGAATTTTTAGAAATATTTATCGTAGACAATGATTTTAAACCCATAGGTATAGTACCTTCTTCAAGAGTTTTAAGAACTTCAAGAGATTCTAAAATGAAATTAATAATGAGGGAGATGCCAGTTCTTATATCGGTTAATATGGATAAAGAAGAAGTTGGTCAAGCATTTGAAAATTATAATTTAGTTTCTGCTGGTGTTGTAAATAAAGACAACAAATTAGTAGGTATGATAACCGCAGATGATGTAGTTACTGTAGTACAAGAAGAAGCTGAAGAAGATATTTTGCGATTAGCCGGGGTAGGTAACGAGGAAATTACCGACACAGTATTTGTAAAAACAAAAAGAAGATTTAATTGGCTTTTAATCAACTTAGCAACAGCATTATTGGCATCTTGGGTCATTAGTATTTTTGGAGCTGAAATTGAAAAAGTTGTAGCTTTAGCATTCTTAATGCCAATAGTGGCTTCTATGGGAGGTAATGCTGGTATGCAAACTTTAGCAGTCACAATAAGAGCGATTGCAACGAAAGAATTAACAAGCAGTAATATTAATAAAATAATTGGTAAGGAGTTTTTTATAGGAGTACTAAATGGTATAATTTTTGCAATTATTACGGGTATAATAATTCAACTATGGTTTAAGCAAGTTGATCTTTCCATAATTATTGCAGCATCTATGGTTTTAAACATGATTGTTGCTGGATTGTTTGGAATTTTAATTCCAGTAACTTTAAAAAGAATGAATATAGATCCAGCATTAGCGTCTAGTGTTTTTGTGACTACAGTTACAGATGTTATTGGTTTTTTATCTTTCTTAGGGATTGGATCTCTTGTTTTTCTATAGATTATCAATTAGTCTTACTTTTTTCATATAATAAGCTACAAAAATATTGAAATTACACTTTGTTGTCTTACAGAATTTAAGTTCTTTTAAATTTAAACATTCAATATATTCAACATTGTCAGCTCCCAATTCAATTAATTTGTTAATAATCACTTTTTTTTTTTTATTTAAAATTTTATAAAGTATTAATTTTTTATTTTTTTTTAAATATTTATAAATTCTTCCTGCATTGATAATCTGATTTTTTGAAAGTCTAGTATTTCTAGAGGACAACGCCAATCCGTTACTATCTCTCTTTGTTGAGCATTCTATTAACTTAGTTTTTATATTTCTTTTAATTATATGCAACTTAATCAAAGAGAGTTGTTGAAAATCTTTCATACCTAAATAAATTTTTTTGGGCTTAATAATTTCCAAGAATTTATTAACTACTTTAACAACTGCTTTAAAGTGTCCTGGTCTAAACTTACCACATAGGTGTTTTGAAAATTTATCTAAATATATAGGTTTTCTTACCTTGTATGAGTATATATCTTCATCACTTGGAATATAAAGATAGTCAATTTTTTTTTTTTTCAAAAGATTGATATCTCTATTTATGTATCTGGGGTATTTTTTATAATCTTTTTTAGAATTAAACTGTTTTGCATTAATATATATAGAAACTATAACTTTTTTTGATTTTATTTTAGCTTTTTTTACTAAGCTTAAATGACCTTTATGTAGAGCACCCATCGTAGGAACAAATCCAAGGTCTCTTAGACCTGAAATTTCCCTAATTAGATTATTTTTATTTGTAAATATTTTCATTTGTAATAATCAAAATTTAAAAGTAAAAGAAACTTATGTTAAAACAGGCAATAATTCCACTAGCAGGACTTGGCACAAGACTTTTGCCACTTTCGAGTATTACACCAAAAGAATTATTACCCATTAATGGAAAATCAAATTTAGAATATATACTCGATGAGTGTATAGAAGCAGGCATCAAAGAATTTATTTTTATCATATCAAAAAAAAAAGAAAGCATAAGAAAATATTTTTTTAATGATCAGTTTTATAAATCTATATTAAGAAAAAAAAAAGACAAAAGAATTCTTAATACGTTTAATAAGCTTAAAAATTATCAAAAAATGATTAAATTTGTCTATCAGGATAAGCCAAGAGGAACAGGTGATGCAATTTTGAGATGTCAAAAACTAATAAAGTCATCTCATTTCCTGATGCTTTTCCCAGATGATTTGATAATTAAAAAAAATTGTACAAAAGAAATGATTTTATTGCATAAAAAAACCAAAGCTTCAGTGATAGCTACCAAAATAGTTAAAAGAGAAACAGTTTCCAGATGGGGAATTCTTTCATTTAAAAATCGGAAAAAAAACCACTTTGAAATTAATGATGTGGTTGAAAAACCTAGCATTAAACTAGCGCCCTCAAATTTTGCTGTTATCGGTCGTTACATATTGCCAAAAAAAATTATGAAAAAATTAAAAAATTTAAAACCAGGTCAAGGAGGAGAAATTCACATAACTGATGCTATAAAAAAATTAATCAAAGATGGTGAAAATTTTTATGGAAATATTTTTAAAGGT
>Ga0307986_10003369_pt1 | contig 11149 bp, 13 predicted proteins | sample EllFjometageno82_FD_203170 | JGI IMG/M metagenome (GOLD analysis project Ga0307986, IMG submission 203170) | Marine microbial communities from Ellis Fjord, Antarctic Ocean - #82 | ecosystem: Environmental > Aquatic > Marine > Unclassified | place: Southern Ocean | collected 2014-10-09
TAAAGGTAAAAAAAATAAACTTTAATTCCATTTTTCTATAGATTTTAATAATTTTGAACCAAGTGGACTAATAGGTTTTTGAAAAACAATTTTTTTTTGAGTTTTTTCTCTTACTAGTCTTAACAGCCTTTTTGCTAACTTTTTTTTTCTAAACAGTGGATTTACAAATATATATTCTACTTCTCCAGTATTATTAAAACGGACAAATCCTAATGTAGTATTGGCATTTTTAAAAGTAAAAACACCATCAGCTTCATTTAGCACACCTTTGGTTAAATCGATTAGATTCATAAAACTCATTAAATTAATTCTTAACTAATAGAAAGATTATTACAATTATCAATAAAATGGCACTTATTAAAAAGTAATTTAATTTAATATTAAACTTTTTATAAATTAAATCACTAATTTTATCCCAGAAAAAAATAATTAAAAAAGCAATAACAGCTGGGATGATAAATTTAATCATTTGTATTTTAAATTAAGAATTTTTATCACCAACATAAACTGAGACCCCCCTAGAGTTAATATCAACATCAAACTTTTTATGTAATGGGGGAAATGCTCTTTGTGAACAATCTAATCTATCACAAGTTCTACAAGATACACCTATGGGTATTTCTGTAGATTTGTCATTAATATTGATATTTTCTGTATAAACAAAATCTTTTGCATATTTAGCTTCACATCCCAATCCTATAGATAAAATACTTTTTGATTGCCCAAATCTTCCTATGCCTTTTTCAACAGTCCTTGCAATACAAACATACTTTTCTCCATTAGTCATTTTACTTACTGCTGCCTGAATAACACCTGGCCTTGTTAAAGCTGAATAAACATTCCACCTTGGACAGGCGCCTCCATATCTTGGAATTTCAATTCCAGATAATGAAAATCTTTTGGAAATATTTCCAGCCATATCAACTCTTAAAAAATGAAATGGAATTCCTGGTAGTCTTGGATCTTGTAAACAAGTGACTCTATGTGCAACCTGTTCAAATGAAGTTGCAAAAGTGTTTTGTAATAGCTCTAAATCATATTTTAATTTTTTACATTCAGAATGAAAAAGCTTGTACGGCATTAATATTGCGGCACCACAATAATTTAATAAAGCTACTTTAGTTAATTTTTTTGATTCTTCTGATGGAAATGAAAAATTAGATAAATAATCTTCTATGATTTTAATGGCACCTTCTTGTGCAATTTGAGCTGCAGCATGGAGTTTTTTTGTTTCTAAAGAAGTGTAATCACTTAATAATAATTCTTTTTTATTTTTACGATAAATTTTTGAAAAAGGTTTATCTTCTTCTGGAATCACATCCTTAACTGTTATTCCATACTCTGATTTTAAATAATCACAAAGAGCAATATACCTTGTGCGATTATTTTTTTGAACTTTTTCAAAAACTTGATTTGCGAAATCTTCTAGTTTAGGAAAGTAATTCTTATTTTCTTGTAGAAAATCTGAAATAACTTCTCCTGGAAATGAATTTTTCCTATTGTCAACAATTTTACCAGAAATCATTTCAATTTTGTTAATCATTTCATGATCTTTTTTTTTTAGAATATCTCCTAATCTTACTATTGCTTTTCCTATTTTAGGATTTGTCCCAACAAGATCTTTTACTTCTGGACCTAAAATGTCCAAGTCTTCAAACAATTTGTCATCTAAAATTTCCGATAAAGTGTTTTCCAAGTTAATGTCTGTCTTGAACGTTAGATGAGATAGTTCAATATTAAGTTTTTCACATACCTTTAAAAGAAGGTCTCCATCAATTTTCCTTTTTCCACTTTCAATTAAATTTAAGTAACTTGGGGATATACCTAGCTCTTCAGCCAACTTATTAGCCTGAAGACCAAGCTGCCTTCTAAAAGCTTTAATTTTAGGCCCTATTTTTAAATTTATTTGACTCATATTTACTATTTGTAAATTTTGTAAATTTATTTTTACAATATTTTTCTTTGATTTACAAGTCATTTTGCTTTTTTTATGGATTTTGTAAATATTGTAAATTATAAAATCATTATGGATATAAAATTAAACGAAACTGAAAATAAAGCACAAATCATAAGTCACGAAGATATTGTTAAACACAACAATAGAGGAATCTATATGAGAGATGACCACTGTGATTGGGGCTCAAGTGGAATGAAAGAACTTGCTGAAACTCTCGACGATAGCAAATAATTCATTCAACTAAATTTAATTTTCTTCAAAACTTCACTAAAACAAAGGATAACACAAATGGGTGTGGGAAAAATCTCATATGATTTAAAAAGATTTACTGGGATTAAAAGAGATTACACAACGGAAGATGTTGAAAGATTAAGAGGTTCAATAAAAATTGAATATTCAATGTGTAAATTACAGTCTCAAAAACTTTGGAATTTATTAAATTCAGAGAATTATATTAATACCCTTGGCTCTCTATCAGGTAACCATGCAATACAACATGCAAAAGCAGGTTTAAAGGCTATCTACTTAAGCGGATGGCAAGTAGCAGCAGACGCAAATACTGCTGGTGAAATGTATCCAGACCAATCATTATATCCTTACGATAGTGCACCAAAATTAGTTGAGTCAATGAACAATGCTTTAATTAGAGCTGACCAGATTCAGCATATGGAATTAAAGGATGGTGATATGAAAGACAATAAAAAAGTTGATTACATGTTGCCAATCATTGCTGATGGTGAGGCGGGGTTTGGTGGGCCTTTAAATGTATTCGAGCTTTCAAAAAAATTTATTAAAGCAGGTGCTGCTGGTGTCCACTTTGAAGACCAGTTAGCAAGTGAAAAAAAATGTGGTCACATGGGAGGCAAAGTATTGGTCCCCACTGGTACAATGATTAAAAATTTAAAAGCTGCAAGATTAGCTGCTGATATAGCAGATGTACCTTTGATTATATTAGCCAGAACTGATGCAAATGCTGCGAAACTAATTACAAATGATCATGATGAGAATGATAAAAAATTCTTAACAGGGGAAAGATCTCCAGAAGGTTTTTACTATGTAAAGGCTGGAATTGATCAGGCTATATCTAGAGGACTAGCTTACGCACCATACTCAGATTTAATTTGGTGTGAAACAGCAACACCTAATCTTGAGGAAGCAAAAAAATTTGCAAATGCAATTCACAAAAAATTTCCTGGGAAGCTTTTGGCTTATAATTGTTCACCATCATTTAATTGGAAAAAACATCTGTCGGATGAAGAAATAGCTTCATTCCAAAAAGAAATCAGTAAGATGGGATACAAGTTTCAATTTATTACTCTTGCAGGCTTTCATACACAAAATATTGCAATATTTGAATTAGCAGAAAAATACAAAAAAGAAGGTATGACTGCTTATTCAAGAATTCAAGAAAAAGAATTTGCTCGTGAAAAAGATGGTTACACTAGTATTAAACACCAAAGAGAAGTCGGTACTTCCTATTTTGATGCTGTATCTAACACTATTAGTAGTGGAAAAAGCTCAACTACAGCAATGGAAGGCTCAACTGAATCAGAGCAATTTTAAATATAATATTCTTTATAAAAAAATTTAAGGATAAATTTTGTCTGCAACTCCATAACAAAGGATTGCACTAAGTATTGTTAATATTCCTAGAACAATAATACCTTCTGCAGAAGTCTTTTTATTATTGCCAAGTTTGTTTATTTTAATGCTGTAAAATCCAACTGAAAAAGCTGATAGGTTTTGTAAAAAAATTAAATTAAAAAACGCCCAAGTATTTTCTAAGCCAATATCACCATGAATTATTGGTCTTATAAAAACTATATATAATGCCATTATCACTGAACCCAAAAACATAGCTCCAAAAAATCTTGTCATTGTGGCTGCTGAGTGATCAACACCATACTGATCTAGAAAAGACTTAGTAGATACTATACATCTGTATCCATAGACTGTGTAAGCTAGAAAATGTATAGCAAAAACAATTAGATAAATAATTCCGTTAAAGTGTTCAATCATAGATTTAATATTTTATAAGGTCTTTTAATATTACAGCACTTTCATTGAAATTTATAAGCTTAAGGTTGAGGCATTTTGCAGATCCCAAGTGACAATAATGGTTATGTCTAAAGTGTTCAAAGTTCTTATTGTCCTAATAACATTAATCAATAACAACAGGAAAATTATGAAAAAAATAGTAATGACTTTATTCTTAGTACTTTTTACAAGTTCAGTTTATGCAGGCTCATGCCCAATGATGGCTAAAAACTTAGATGATAAAATCACAGAAGCACAAACACTAAGAAGTGAAGGTATGAAAGCTCACGATGCTGGTGACCATGCTAAGTCAGAGGAACTTTTAGGTAAAGCTATGGAGCTTTTTAAAAGTTAATAAATAATTGAAAAATTTAAAGCCGAGATGCTATGTATCCCGGCTTTAAAATATTTTTTATGAAAAACATTATAAGAAGAGTTTCTTAAATTAACGGGACTCTACAATTGCACCAGGTTGTATTCAATAAATATATTTCTCTTAAAATAAAATAAACACTTTGTGTGTAGTCTTTCAAAGAAGTAATATTTAAATCAATAAAAGGAGGTGCGATTATGAACTTATCACCACCTGACACTTAGCTGGTGTGATTTAATAATCTAAAACAAAAAAAATATAAGTCCATTATTATGGATTTTGCGTTTATCGCTAAATTATAGGGGAACTCTTTTGGAGTTTTCTAAAAGGGTGTCCCCCTTAGAAATTATCTGGTAATACGTGTAAACCATCATCTCTTAAAATAATTTCAATTTCACCAAAGATAGTAGATATATCAAGTGGAGAATATAAATGAGGAAACATATTTCCATCAGAAGCTTGTTCGTAGATTAAGTGGTCAAGTTTTAATGTTTCTACCTTTAATAAAATTAATTCTTTTTGTTTTGAGTAATATTTTTTAAGTGTTCCTTTAACTTGGTCTTCTACAGAAAAATGAATGTAACCATCCTCTAAATCTTTTTTAGAACCTATAAATTGACCTTTATTTTTTGCTTCTTGTAATTCTGATTTTGTGCAAATTTTGTAAATAAACTTAAAATTCATAGTTACCAAGATGAATTGGGTCCATTAAGAAATAAAATCTCTTCTTCAGTGGACTCTCTTCCTAAAACTTTATTTCTATGCGGGTATCTATGAAATTGTCTAATTGCTTTTGTATGATCTTTCCAAAAATTTTTAATCTTAATGAAGTCCTCATGTTCTTTTAAGTATTTATTAAGTAAATAATAAGCCATATCATGATCGGTTATTTCCTCACTATGAATGAGGGGTAAAATCATAAAAAGTCTTTGACTTTCACTCATGGCTTCAAGATAGCCTGCATAAACAGCATCATTGACTATTAACCTTGCCTTGTGATCTTGAGCAAAAGCCTTTTTATTACCTCTAAACATGTTTCTTGAAAATTGATCAAAAAGAATTACCAGAGCTAAAGTACTCATTGGTTGGTCTTGCCAGTCATCATGTTCGTTTTGACACGCGAGCTCATAGTCATTTGAAAATCTATCTCTTATTGTTTGATCAAAAGTCTCATCTTTTTTGAATCTTTTTTCTTCAGGAGTTTCTTTGAACCAAAAATCTAAAATTTCTTGTGCTTTTTGTGGAATCATTTTGAAACTGGTTTTAAAATTTTTAAAATTTTTCTGTGAATAGTTTTATTTGACGAACACACTATATTTCCAGCTTTGACAGGATTTTGGTTATCCCATGTACTTACAAAGCCACCAGCAGCATTAATAATTGGAATCAGGGGGTGAATATCCCAAATTTTATTTGAACATTGTAATACAACATCAATTTTACCTTCTGTAAAATGAGAATAACTAAGAGCATCTGCGCAAGGGAACTGCATTAATTTTAAAATTTTAGGTATTTTTTTTTGTTGGTTAAGGGTTAATTTGCCATGAAATGCAGCTGACATTTTCATATTAGAAAGTTTTGCTTTATTGTTTACTTTTATTTTTCTTTTTTTTCCATTTTCAACCACGTATGCTAATTTGCTGGATGAGTTAAAATAATATTTTTTAAGTATCGGAAAATTAGCCAAACCAACAACTGGACTGTTTTTGTAATTAAGTGAAATCAAATTACTCCAGGTTGGATTTCCTATAACAAAAGATCTTGTCCCATCAATTGGATCAATGATCCAAGTAAAGTCACTCTTTGACTTTTGATGCCCAAATTCTTCACCTATAATTTGATGACTTGGAAAATTAGATTTTATTTCTTTTCTAATAAATTTCTCAAAAGCTTTGTCAGCAGAAGTTACTGGATCATACCCTTTGCCTTTAAGTTTATTGGAGGTTTTAAAGGGTTTATTCAATTTTGAATAATAAAATTTTGTAAGTTTTTTTGCTAAATTTTCAATAAATTTGGCATAAATTATATAATCAGTTGATTTTAATATTGGCACAAATGACTAATACTATTTTATTACTATTGATTAAAGCTTAATTTTAAATAATCATTAAAGATCTTTATGAAAATAGAATTATCAAACAATAAAGTATTTTTAGATAATCAAGGTTTAAAAAAAGAGATTCATCCATTTTGGTTAAGGGAAAGAGTAAATGGAGAAAATTTTGTTGATAAAAATACTCAACAAAGATTATTTGATCCAACCGAATTAAAAGGTAAAATTAAAATTAAAGACCTGAATTTATCTCATAATTATTTAGAAGTTACATTTAATGATGGTGCTTTTACCAGATTAAAAATTGAAGATATTATAAAAGAATTTTCTGATATTAATGATGTAAAGCATATCAATAAAACCCGATGGGACTCATCTTTAAAAAATTTAAATAATTTTGAATTTAAAGAAAATATTTTTGAAGAAAAAACTATGTACGATGCTCTTCAAAATTTTTATAAATATGGTTTTGTAATATTTAAAAATGTTCCAACAAAAAATAACTATATAGTAAATTTTGCAAATTCAATTGGTAGCATCAGAAGAACTAACTTTGGTGAGTTTTTTAATGTTAAATCAAAACCAAACCCTAATGATTTAGCTTATACATCTCTACCGCTTGCTCCTCATACTGATAATCCGTATCGAAATCCAGTACCCTCCATACAAATGCTTCATTGTATAGAAAATGAGGTCAATGGTGGTTTGTCTACTTTAGTTGATGGGTTAACTGTAACTGAAAAGCTTAAAAAGGATTATCCTAAATATTACAAAATACTAACTGAAATTAAAGTTCGATTTCAATTTATCGACCAAGATATTATTCTAGAAGATTGGGCGGAAATGATACACTTAGATGATGAGGGTGAATTAAAACAAGTTAGATTTAGTCCAAGGTTAGATTTTGTACCCCTGATGGATAAAAAAAAACTAGATATTTATTACTCAGCTAGAAATAAAATTTCTGAATTTTATAATTCTGACAACTATCGAATTGATTTTAAACTAATAAAGGGTGATCTACTGATGATGGATAATCATAGACTTTTACACGGCAGAACTTCCTATGATGCGAATGAAGGTAATAGATTTTTACAGGGGTGCTATATAGATTATGATAGTACACAAGGAAAACTAAAGCATTTAAAAAGAAAATTTAAATTTTAAGTAATATTTTCTATCTGTTTTTCTGCTTCTTTAATTGACTTTTCATAATCTAAAGCCATTTGATCAGCACTGATAGTTTGAACATTTTCAATTCCAAAAAAATTTAAAATAAATTTTAACCAGGGTGTTAAAAAATCTTCTTTACTATTTAATTTTGTCCCCCCCGATGTAATAACTAAATATGCTTTTTTATTTTTTAACAAACCTTCTCTTCTTCCATTGGGTTTAAACCTAAAAGTCTCCCCAACCCGTGCCGCAAGATCTGACCAAGCTTTTAGAGTGGCTGGTGGGCCATAGTTGTAAATTGGTGCTGATATAATAATTACATCACTCTCTTTAAGTTCTTTGACAAGGGTGTCTGATAATTCAAACATTTTTTTATGGTGTTCTGTTTGATCTTTTTTATCGATTTTCATTCCAGACTCTGTCAAACCTGACACAAAAACCATTTCATCATCTAGGTCTCTATAAATTACCTCATCATTAGATTTCTTAATTTTATCTAATAATTTCTTTGCTAAAGCTCTTGATGAAGAGCCCTTCTTTCTAGCGCTTGAATCTATTTGGTAGATTTTCATAATTTATTTATCCAAAGTTTTGTAAAAATGGTAATATATTTAATAAATAATACCCCAAAACCTGTAATTGGTTAGTTAATATCAAAATACCAGTAATTAATAGAATAATTCCACCTATTTTTGATACTAAATTAATATTATTTTTAAAATTTTTAGAAAATATTAAAAACCTTTGTATTAGATAGCCTGAAAAAATAAATGGTAAGGCTAATCCCAAGGAGTAAGAAATTAAAAGAAATATACCTCTGTTTATACTTTCTTCAGTAGCTGCAAGAACTAAAATTGATCCTAAAATAGGACCTATGCAAGGTGTCCACCCAAAGGCAAATGCCATACCAATTAAAATTGGGCTATAAAAATTATTATTTTTTTTTGTTTCAATTCTTTTTTCATAATTTAAAAATTTCAAATTGATAATTCCAATAATATGAAGTGATAAAATAATTATCATTAAACCAGCTGCTATTCTAAGTTCATACGAATTTTGAAGTAGTGTTTGACCTAAATAAGTTGAGGCGGCTCCAAAAACTACAAAGACAATTGAAAAGCCTACTGTAAATAGAATTATTGGAATTAAGTTTACATTCTTTTTTTCAATTAGTTCACTTAGTGAGCTTCCTGAGATATAGGAAATATATCCAGGTATTAATGGTAATACACAGGGAGATAAAAAACTTATTAATCCAGCTCCAAATGCAACAAATAATTCAAACATTAATTTTCTTTAACAACTTTTATTTTTTGTTCACCTAAATTATCAACTTTTAGAAGCATTTCATCTCCATCTTTTAAAAATTGAGGTGGATCCATGCCAAAACCTACACCTGGTGGAGTTCCAGTAGTTATAACATCTCCTGGCATTAAAGTCATAAAGCCACTTATATGAGAAACGAGAAAATTAAAATTAAAAATCATTTGATTTGTATTTCCGGTTTGATGTCTATTACCATTAACATCTAAGGATAAATTCATATTTTTTATATCCTTAATCTCATCTCTTGTAATTAAGTAAGGTCCTAATGGACCAAATGTATCACCTGATTTACCTTTAACCCATTGTCCGCCTTTTTCTTTTTGCCACTCTCTCTCACTAATGTCATTGCAAATGCAATAGCCAAAAATATAATCTTCTGCATCCTTTTCCAAAACTCTTTTTGTTTTTTTGCCAATTACAAAGGCTATCTCAACTTCATGGTCTAACTTTTTAGAACTTTTTGGGATTATAACATTATCATTAGGACCAACTATTGAATGAACAGATTTGTTAAAAAGAACAGGATGTTTTGGTGGCTCTGCCCCTGTTTCTTTTGCATGCTCTAAATAATTCAATCCTATTGCAAAAAAATTTCCTGGCCTAGTAATACACGAACCAATTCTACTGCTTTTCTCTACTTCCTCTAAACTTTCTAAGTCAATTTTTTTTAATTTTTCAAGATTTTCAAAGTTAATTGTTTCAGGATTTAAATCTTTTAAATGAGAAGAAAGATTTCTATACCTTCCGTTTTTATCTATTGCAGCAGGAATTTCTTGACCAAAATTTCCCAGTCTTAATAATTTCACTTAATTAACCTTTAATACCCATGTGAGTATATTTAACATTTAGATAATCTTTGATAGCCATTGATCCACCTTCTCTGCCATATCCACTTTGTTTAATTCCTCCAAATGGTGCTTCGGCAATTGCAACCGCCCCGGTATTAACTGCTACAGATCCTGTTTCTAACTGTTCTGATGCTAAATGAGCTGTTTCCATTGAATTAGTGCAAACATAACTACATAAGCCAAGGTCATGATCATTGGCTCTTTCAATAACTTCATCAAATGATTTAAAAGATAGCATTGGAACTAATGGCCCAAATGGTTCTTGCTTCATGATTGTGAAATCATCTTTTACATCATCAAAAACTGTTGGTTCATAATAAAAACCTTTATTAAATCCAGCTGGTCTTTTTCCCCCCAATAAAACTTTAGCTCCTTCTTGTTTGGTTTTTTCAACTAACTCTTCAATCTCTTCTAATCTTTTTTGAGTGGTTAATGGACCTAATTGAGTGTCTGGATCCATTCCATTTCCTATTTTTAACTTTTTAGTTTTTTCGATAAATAAATTTACAAATTCATCTTTTTTAGATTCTTGAATATAAAATCTATTAGGAGATATGCATACTTGTCCATTATTTCTGAATTTTGCAGCAATAGCCATATCAGCTGCTTTTTTAATATCCGCATCATCAAAAACTATAAAAGGAGAATGCCCACTTAATTCCATTGTTACTCTTTGAACTTTATCTGCAGCTTGTTTTAAAATCAATTTTCCAACTCTTACAGATCCAGTAATTGAAATTTTTTTAATTATATCTGATTGAATTAATTGAGAAGCTATACTTGGCGGATCACCTGAAAGAAGGTTGACCGCTCCTGGTGGAACACCGCACTCTCTACAAATATCAACTAATTCCATTACTACACCTGGTGTAATAGTATCTGGTTTAATGATAACTGAACAACCGGCTGCTAGTGCAGTTGATATTTTTCTAGCTGCTAAAATAAGTGGAAAATTCCAAGGTGATAGCGCAGCTACTACTCCAACTGGCTGATAATAAACATGCACTCTTGTGTCTTCCAATCTACTTTCGATAGTTTGACCAAAAATTCTTTTTGTCTCTTCAGCATTCCATTCAAAAATGTCAGCTGCTCCATTTGTTTCACCTATACCTTCGGCTAAGGGCTTTCCATTTTCTAAAGTCATCCATTTAGCTAATACATCTTTTTTTTCTCGTATTTTATCTGCTATACGTCTCAAAATGTAAGATCTGTCCCACGGTGTTATTTTTTTCCAAACTTTTAATCCTTTTTCAGCAGACTTTAGTGCATTATCAACATCAGCAGATGTAGCTTTAGATGCATGGCCTAAAACTTCTTCTGTTGCAGGATTGATAACCTCATAAGTTTCCTTGTTAGAAGAAGGTGACCATTTACCATCAATG
>Ga0307986_10003371_pt1 | contig 11143 bp, 9 predicted proteins | sample EllFjometageno82_FD_203170 | JGI IMG/M metagenome (GOLD analysis project Ga0307986, IMG submission 203170) | Marine microbial communities from Ellis Fjord, Antarctic Ocean - #82 | ecosystem: Environmental > Aquatic > Marine > Unclassified | place: Southern Ocean | collected 2014-10-09
TTATAAATGGATACTCTTTTTCTTCGTATACGGCATCATACATTAAACTCAAATCAGGATAAGGAGAAGATTCGGCAAATTTTTCACACTCTGAAACACCTTCCTTAACGGATTGATCAATTTTATCTAAATATTCTTGAGTAGCATATTTTTTGCTTAGTATTATGTCTTTCACCTGAGCAATAGGGTCAATTTTCTTATACTCTTGAACTTCGTCTTTGGTCCTGTATTGCTGAGCATCTGACATCGAATGACCCCTGTAACGATAAGTTTTCATCTCTATAAATGATGGGCCTCCTCCAGATCTAGCTAAACTAATTGCTTTATCCATTGTTTTAGCAACAGCTACAGGATCCATTCCATCACAAGGCTCACAAGGCATATTGTAGCCTAATCCTAATTTCCAAATCTCTTCATGAGAAGCTGTTCTTGCAACAGAAGTTCCCATTGCATAACCATTATTTTCAACTACAAATACAACTGGAAGTTGCCATAGGGTAGCCAAATTTAATGTTTCATGAAGTGAACCTTGACGTGCAGCCCCATCCCCAAGAAAACAAAGTGTTACATTATCACGATCAAAATATTTGTCACCAAAAGCCATTCCAGCACCTAACGGAATTTGACCACCTACAATTCCGTGTCCTCCATGAAATTTGAATTCTTTTGAAAAAATATGCATAGATCCTCCTAGCCCTTGTGAAGTTCCGGTTGCTTTACCGTATAATTCAGCCATGACTCTCTTAGGGTCGACTCCCATACCAATAGGTTGCACATGATTTCTATAAGCAGTAATCATACGATCTTTACCCAATTCCATTGCATGAAGTGATCCTGCTAACACAGCCTCTTGGCCGTTGTAAAGATGTAAAAAACCACGAATCTTTTGTTGGATATAAACAGCTGCTAACTTATCCTCAAACTTTCTCCAAAAAAGCATGTTTTCATACCAATTTAGATAAGTCTCTTTGGTTATTTTCTTCATAAAATACTAATAATTTTTTCTAATAATGGAAATTCAAAATTACTCATTTCTGCCCTATACTTGAAATAATCGGAATAATTTATTTTGTTCTCCTTAAAGATCTTCAGAAACTTCTATTAATTGTGAGTCAGAAACTGATTTTTCTAAATCTAAAGATAAAGAAAAACGAATCGTATTTTCAAGTGGATTACGAACATTTGAGGTTGAGAAAAGATAGGAAATATCAATATTTATAAAATTAATATTAAAACCTGCTCCCATAGTTAAATAACGACGAAATCCCTTTTCTATACTCTCGTTAAAATACCCCGTTCGGATCGCAAAAGATTCTTGAAATCGATATTCTAAACCTAGAGCAACAGTTAATTCACTAAGCTCCTCACTTAAACCTCCTGGAGCGTCACTAAAAGAATTAAAAATTCCTTTGAGAAAGTCAATGTCAGGTTGACGATATCCTAGAAAAGTTGAGTTATCATAAACAGCTTGAGGTGTAGGAACCAATAATTTATTAAATTCTAAATAAATTCCTAAAACATTAGTATCATCAAAAAGCAAGTCTAAACCAGAACCAGTCCTCAAATTCGTTGGAATAAAGTTTTTCTGCCCTCCTATTTCATAATCCAATCTAGGTCCTATATTTGAAATATTAAATCCACTTCTGAAAATAACACTTTTATAACTCAACTTAAAAACATTGCTTTGATAAAATCCAGCAATATCTATGCCTAAAGAGTTTGCAGAAGATGTGTCTCCGTCTGTAGCAATTTTTAAATCAGATCTAATATACCTGGCTCCTACTGCCATCGAAAAAGTTTCACTAAGTTTTAATGCGTAAGAAATATCCAAAGTTAATTCAGTAGGGCGTTCGAATCCTTGGTCAACGATTGACCCACCAATCAATTCGTTAAATTGAATATCTCCAAGACTAAAATACTTAAAGCTTGTTGCCCAAGAACTTCTTTCGTTTAATCTCTTATAATAATTGATATTGCCTAAAAAAATATCATTTACCAAATTACTTAAATATGGAGTATAGCTTAATCCCAACATTTTCTCTGAAGTAGCAAAAGCATATTTTGCTGGATTCCATTGTTGAGCATATGCATCTGGAGGAGTCGCTACTCCTAACTCACCCATTCCTGCTGCACGAGCATCTGGGGTGATCATTAAAAAAGGCACTCCTGTAGTTATTACTCGATTTGAATTTTGAGCATTAGAATAAAAGGATCCTTTAATTAAAAAAAATAAAATCCAAAAACCAATAAAATTTGTTTGCTTCACACTAATACAACGTCTTATATACTGAAATCTTATAGATTATTAAAAAAACATAGCTTAACTTCTATAATAATATCAATAATTCAGCGTTTGTTAGTTAGTAATTATTTTTAATGCTTTAAGAATCTCAATTTGAATATTCGTATATTGCATAATGTTTTAAAAAAAACAACAAATTAGTATGAAGGTTAGTCATTTAAAACAAATTTTAATTCTTGGCTTTGGGGCTTTAATTTTAGTGAGCTGTGGAGGAAACAGCGCCTCTAGAGGTACTGGATGGGACATTAACTCTAAGAAAGGAGGATTTCAATTCAACACAGAGTTTGATGAACAAGAAACAGGTCCTGGTTTAGTCTTTATAGAAGGAGGAACATATACAAAAGGACAAGTGCAAGATGATGTAATGCATGATTGGAATAACACTCCCACCAAACAACATGTAATGTCCTTTTATATTGATGAAACAGAAGTTACCAATATAATGTACATGGAATATCTAGACTGGCTGGAATATGTATTTCCAACAAAGGAACAACGTTACCGTGAAATCTATAATGGCGCACTGCCTGACACACTAGTATGGAGAAACCAATTGTCTTATGTAGAAGAATTAACCACAAGCTACCTTCGTCATCCTGCATATGCTGAATATCCAGTTGTTGGTGTTAACTGGCTTCAAGCAGTTCAATATGCAGAATGGAGAACAGACCGAGTAAATGAATTTATCTTAGAACGTGAATCTTTTGTTCAAAAAGACGTACGCTACAATGAAGTTGGTGCTAACAGTACTTTCAATACTGCGGCTTACATGAAACGACCCGAAACGGTCTACGGAGGTAAAATAGACAGTTTAGTTGGTAAAAAAAGTATAAGTAAAATAGCAGACAGTATTAAAGTTTATGCTGGAATAGAAAAAGGACTATTACTTCCTGGATACCGCTTACCGACTGAAACAGAGTGGGAATATGCTGCTTTAGCTTTAGTAGGTGATCGTGAATATAATACCTACAGAGGTAAGAAAAAATATCCATGGTCAGGAGAATACACGCGTTCTAGTGAACGCAGAACTGAGGGTGATCAGCTAGCTAACTTTAAGCTTGGAAAAGGGGACTACGGTGGGATTTCTGGATGGTCTGATGACGGAGCAGATATTACCATTCAAGTAAAACAATATCCTCCAAATGATTTTGGATTGTATGATATGGCTGGGAATGTATCTGAATGGGTAGGTGATGTATACCGTCCAATTATTGATGATGAAGCCAGTGATTTTAATTACTATAGGGGTAATGTATATTTAAAAAATATAATTGGAGAAGATGGTAAAGCGCAAATAATATCTCCAGATCAACTTGTTTTTGATACGCTGCCTAATGGAAAAGTATTATTAAAAAGACTTCCGGGGCAATTAGACCAAATTGCTATTGATGAAGAAGATACATTTTTACGGCAAAATTTTTCTGAAAGTGATAACATAAACTATCGCGATGGGGATACTGAATCCTCACGTCTATATAGTGCAGGAAAGCCAGAGCCAAGTGACGACCCGAATACCAAATCAGAGACTTCCAAAATGTATGATGCACCTTCTGCTCCAAAAATAGCTCAAAATATTGATGGAGAACTTGAAAGAAAAGTTGATGCATCCTCAAAAAGAACGACTTTAATTACTGATGAATCAAGGGTTTATAAAGGTGGATCATGGAAAGATAGAGCATATTGGTTAGATCCTGCTCAGCGCAGATATCTTCCCCAATATATTGCTACTGATTATATTGGTTTCCGTTTAGCAATGTCTCGTTTGGGATCAAAAAGTTCAGTTAAAAAGACTGCCCGCCATAAAAGACAAGGATAATAAAAACGCACTAAGCATCTTAACTTATTAAGATGCTTTTTTTTTGACATGGATTTAGAATTACTTTACGATGTATTTATAAATTCCTCAGGAATTTCTACTGACACAAGAAAACTCTCTGAAGGCAATTTGTTTTTTGCACTACATGGGGATGAATTTGACGGAAATACCTTTGCTGAAAAAGCTTTAGAAACAGGGGCTAGTTTCGTAGTTGTTGATGATCCAAAAATAAAATTAGATAAAGTTATTTTAGTCAAAGACACTCTTAAAGCTCTTCAAGACTTGGCAACTTATCATCGAAAACAATTAAATATTACCATAATAGCTTTAACAGGTAGTAATGGAAAAACCACAACTAAAGAGTTGATTCGTGAAGTATTATCTCAAAAGTATAAGGTTCATGCTACACGAGGCAATCTAAACAATCATATAGGTGTTCCTTTAACGTTATTAGAGCTTAATAAAGATCACGAATTGGCAGTAATTGAAATGGGTGCAAATCATATTTCAGAAATTAATAAATTATGTGAAATTACACTTCCGAACTGGGGTTTTGTCACCAATTTCGGTAAAGCTCATTTAGAAGGTTTTGGAGATTTAGAGGGAGTCATAAAGGGCAAGTCAGAATTATATCAGCATTTAATTCATCATCAGCAAAATATTTTAATTAACGGAGATGATACTATTCAAAAAAAACAAACTGATGGTTATAAAACGACAAGTTTTGGTTTAGAGAAACATCATCTTATTCAAATTATTCCTCTTGCAAAATCTAATGAAGGTTTACAGCTCAATTGTAAAAATCAGTTGTTTAATAGTTCTTTACATGGCGAGTATAATTCACTTAATATATCAGCTGCAATTGCTTTTGGAAATCTCTTTAATGTTCCGCTAAACAAAATTCAAAATGCTATAGAATCATACAGTTCTTCTAACAACAGGTCTCAGAAAATAACAATAAAAAATACTTTATTCATTTTAGACGCATACAATGCGAACCCTACAAGTATGGAAGCAGCTATAACTGCTTTTTCTAAGATCTCAAATTCCAAAAGTGCTATTATTTTAGGAGATATGAAAGAATTAGGATCATCTGAAACAAAAGAGCACGAACAACTTTTAAAATTTTGCCTTCAGATCCATAAAGGAAAAATATATACTATAGGAGAATTATTTCAAGCTGTTAAAAACACAAATCAAAGGATTGAAAAATTTGAAAATAATCAAAGTTTTACAACTCATATGAAAGTTGAAACTTTTGATTTTGACACAGTCTTAATCAAGGGATCACGCTCCATGAAACTGGAAAATCTAATATCTTTTTTTGAATCTAATTAAGTTATATGAAAAATTTGTTATTCTTCATTTTAACATTATCATTATTTTCCTGTCAAAAAAATGATGAGCGTTGTGGACAAATCATTCAAAAAATAGAACGAGAAAATTCTTTTTATTTTGTTCTTCAGACAGATGAATATATAAATTATTATAATACTCCAGATTCACCAACCATACCTGAATACGGTGTTAAACAAGGCATTGTATCGAAAGAAAACTATAATTCTTTTAGTGTAGGGGATGAATATTGTTCGGCAATTTAATTTTTTGCTCCTTTAATAATTTGGTCAACTACTTCAGGGTTGAGTAAAGTAGAAGTATCTCCTAAGTTAGAAATGTCCTTACTAGCAACTTTTCTTAATATTCTTCTCATTATTTTACCAGAACGAGTTTTTGGTAAGCCAGAAACAATCTGTACTTCATCAGGCTTAGCAATTGGTCCAATTATTTTACAAACAGTGTTTTTAATTTCGTCAATCAATACTTGTTCAGACAATCCTTTTAAATTGCAAATAACATAAGCATATATTCCTTGTCCTTTAATTTCATGGGGGAAACCAACAACTGCAGATTCAATAACCATAGGATGTTCGTTGATTGCATTTTCCACTTCGGCAGTTCCCATTCTATGACCTGAAACATTTATAACATCATCTACCCTGCCTAAAATACGCAGGTAACCATCATGATCTCGCTTAACACCATCACCCGTAAAATACATTCCAGGATATGTTGTAAAATAAGTTTCTTTAAAACGCTTATGATCACCGTAAGTAGTTCTTATCATTGAAGGCCAAGGAAATTTAATGCACAGATTTCCTTCAACATTATTCCCCTTAAGCTCATTGCCTTCAGTATCAACAATTATGGGTTGTATACCAGGAAGCGGTAATGAGGCATGTGCTGGTTTGTTTGGTGTAATTCCTGCCAAAGGTGAAATCATAATTCCTCCTGTTTCGGTTTGCCACCAGGTATCAACTAAAGGACAATTCCCTTTTCCAATATTATCGTGATACCAGTGCCATGCTTCCTCATTTATTGGTTCTCCTACTGAACCAATCACTTTTAGCGAATCTAATTTATAAGACTCTAAAGGCTCCAAGCCCTTTGCCTGTAATGCTCGAATAGCAGTAGGTGCAGTATAAAACTGATTGACTTTATATTTATCTATAATTTCCCAAAAGCGCCCTGGATGAGGAAAAGTAGGGACCCCCTCAAACATAACTGTAGTAGCTCCAGCTAATAAAGGACCATAAACAATATATGAATGTCCTGTTATCCACCCTATATCAGCAGTACACCAAAAAACATCATTTTGTTGGTACTGGAATACATTTAAAAAAGAATAATAAGTGTACACCATATATCCTCCAGTAGAATGAACAACTCCTTTAGGCTTTCCGGTAGAACCTGAAGTATAAAGAATAAATAATAAGTCCTCTGAGTCTAGAACAGCCGCCTTATGCTCAATAGTTTGATTTTTAATAACATCATGCCACCAAATATCTCGTCCTTCAACCATGGTTACTTTTGTTTTTGTTCGTTGACAAACAATTACTTTTTCAACACAAGTTGTTTTCTCTAGAGCTTCATCTACTACAGCTTTTACAGGAATATTTTTTGATCCTCTGAAATTTCCATCAGAAGTTAAAACCAATTTAGCCTCACAATCATTGATTCTATCAGCTAAAGCTGAAGAAGAAAATCCAGCAAAAACTACAGAGTGAACAGCGCCAATTCGTGCACAAGCTAACATAGCAACTGTTGCTTCAGGGATCATAGGCATATAAATCACTACACGATCTCCTTTATTTACTCCTTGAGATAGCATCGCATTTGAAAACTGACAGGTCATTTCAAACAATTCACGATAAGAAATTTTTCTTCCCTCTTCTTTTGGGTCATTAGGTTCCCATATAATAGCAGTTTTGTTTGCGTGAGTGAAAAGATGTCTTTCAAAAATATTTTCAGTAAGATTTAACTTACCATTTTCAAACCACTTAACGTTAGGACCCTCAGGCTCCCATGACAAAACTTTATCCCAAGGTTTTTGCCAATGAAAGGATTCTGCTATTCCATTCCAGAATTTTTCGGGCTGATCAATACTTTCTTGATACTCATTAATATAGCCCGAAAGAGATTGGATTTTATGATTCATTTTTTTTATTTTCCTTAAAATTAATGCATTTGACCTGAAGAAACTTGAGATCCTCCTCGAGGAGTTCGAATACGTTCAGTAAGTTCCACAACTTCCTTTGGAGGCGCTTCAGTTAACCGGGAAACTATAAGTGCTATTATAAAATTGAAAATCATTCCTAAGGTTCCAATACCTTCTGGTGAAATACCCCACCAAAAATCTTCTGGAAGTCCAGGCCCTCCTAATTGTGGTTTAAAGTATATAATGTAAGAGGCGGTAAATAAAATTCCAATAATCATTCCACTCATGGCTCCTTCACGATTCATTCTTTTATCAAAAATTCCTAAAATAATTGCAGGGAAAAATGAAGAGGCTGCCAAGCCAAAAGCAAGAGCGACTACCTGCGCAACAAACCCTGGTGGATTTAGTCCTGCTAGACCAGCAGCCATAACAGCCACTGCAATTGAAACTCTTGCTGCAAACAACTCTCCTTTTTCACTAATATCAGGTCTGAGATAGTTTTTAAGTAAATCGTGAGAAATTGAGGTTGAAATCACTAATAAAAGTCCTGCCGCAGTAGAAAGTGCAGCTGCTAATCCACCTGCTACTACTAAACCAATAACCCATGCTGGTAAATTGGCGATTTCTGGATTAGCCAATACAATAATATCTCTATCTATAGTTAGTTCATTAATATTTTCATCAGCAACATATTGAATTTTACCATCATTATTTTTATCTTCAAAAGAAAGTAATCCTGTGTTTTCCCAATTAGTAAACCATTGTGGAACATCAGCATAAGAAGAATTAGAAAGTGTGTCAATTATATTGGTTCTTGCAAAAACAGCTACTGCTGGAGCAGTTGTATATAAAATAGCTATAAAAAGTAGAGCCCAACCAGCAGAAATTCGAGCATCCTTTACTCTAGGCACTGTAAAAAATCTAACGATTACATGAGGTAATCCTGCAGTTCCGAACATGAGTGCTCCTGTTATAAAAAACATATTAATCAAATTACTTCGATCAATACTGGTATAAGCATCAAATCCTAAATCAACAGAAAGCTGATTTAGTCTCTCCAATAAATAGACTCCATCGGTACCTTTAGATCCTAGTCCTAATTGAGGAACAGGGTTGCCTGTCATTTGAAGAGATATAAAAATTGCAGGCACTGTAAATGCAAAGATCAATACACAAAACTGAGCAACCTGAGTATACGTAATACCTTTCATTCCACCTAATACTGCATAAAAAAATACGATACCTATCCCAATTAATACACCGGTATCAAAAGGAACATTTAAAAAACGTGCAAAAGCAACCCCTACTCCTTTCATTTGACCAACTACATATGTGAAAGAAATAAATAAGGCACATATTAAAGCAATTAAACGTGCGTTTTTTGAGTAATATCTCTCACCTATAAAATCAGGAACGGTAAATTTCCCAAACTTTCTGAGATAGGGAGCCAGTAATAACGCTAAAAGCACATATCCTCCAGTCCAACCCATTAGATATTGACCTCCTGAATAACCCATAAATGCAATCAATCCTGACATTGACAAAAAAGAAGCTGCAGACATCCAGTCAGCTGCTGTAGCCATTCCATTAGCAATGGGGTTCACGCCCCCTCCAGCAACATAAAATTCTTTTGTGGATCCTGCTCGAGTAATTATAGCAATGATAATATATATTAGAAAAGTTACCCCTACTAATATATAGGTCCAAGTTTGTGCACTCATAATTATTTTGTTAGTTTTTAAACCTCATCAACATCAAATTTTTTATCAAGTTTGTTCATCAAATAAACATATACAAATATCAAAATGACAAATGCATAAATTGATCCTTGATGTGCAAACCAGAATCCAAGAGGAAAACCTCCGATTTGATATTGGTTAAGTGTTTCGGCAAGTATAATTCCAAAAAAAAATGAAACCACAAACCATATAGTTAATAGGATTGCTAAATATTTTAAATTAGTTTTCCAATAAGTAGTCGGTTTTTTATTCATAACAAGCTCTAAATGTAACTATTATTTATAAAACCTAAAAACGATTATACATTCCATCAAAAGATTGAATGAAAAAAATATGTGAGAAAATTTATTTACTATACTTTATAAAACAACAAAAAATCATTCAGATCTGCCAAAAAAAGTAAGCCGAGATTGTTTAGACAAGGGTACTCCTGATTTTATGTTATAATTTAATGTAACAAGAATTCTTTCACCTTCTTCAACTTCAGTAACTTTATGTAATGATCTATTTCCCTTAAAAAGCATAAGATCCCCTGCGTTGGAATAGGCAGTTTTAGGAGAGCGCAAACCATTTAAAACATCTTCTACTACTTGATAATTTTCATCACCATCATCAGTATAGCGCATGTCTGTAAAGTATTGATAAATTCCACCTTGATTACAGTTTTTAATTAATAATGTAATAGTGAAATCTGAATTATCAAAATGCCATCCTAAGGCATCACCTTCTCCATAATAATTAATATTTATACTGGAAAGTGGATCGGAATATGGATATAATTTTGGAACCTTAAAAAGAGAAGCAAAAAAAATTCTTATTAGTGGGGAATTATATAATTGAATTAATGGTGAATGATTTGAAATTAAATCATTGGGAATACATTTTTTAGTTGTGTGCATTATTCGATTTCGAGCACTGTCTTTATTAAAGTTAGGGTCATTGGGCTTTACATAAACATTATATTCTGATCTGCTTTGATAAGCTTGATCTTTTACTTTTTCTGCTTCATTTAATATATGGGATATACCAATTTCATTAATGAATTTTGGGAAAACCAGAATACCTTCTCTTTCTAATTTTTCTCCATAAGCATCAACAGAAGTAAAAAAATCAATACCATAATTTGAACCCAAAATAATTTTTAATTCCTCTCTCATGTTCTAAAATAATTAAAAATTATTTGTCTGAAAATATTTGAATAATAAAGTGGTTTTTTAATTCTCTTTAAATAAATTTTTCATTCTAAACTATTTAGTAAAATAAACGGTTTTAGCTCTCCTGGATCGCTATTTGCAAGGTCCCATCGTTCCCAGTACCCATCTGACACACGATACATAATCCAGTTGTCTGGATAAAATTCTGTTATTGTATATTTTGCAATAAGCCATTCATTTAATTCAAGTCTTTCTCCATATCCGACGTTTTCAAAATCATCTCCCATTCCTCCTGGGATATTTCCGCCAAATAGCCCAAAATCACAATACTCCTCATTTAATCGAAGAGCACTTCCGCTGAGAGCCATTTGTCTGAGTCCATCTGTATGAAAAAGAATAAAGCCATCTAAGTTCCATGTTGTATTTGTAATCTGATCATATCTTGGACAGTCTAATAATTCAAATCTTGTTAACCAGCTTTTATTATCAATTTTTTTTTTAATCTCAATTATTCTGTCATCATTATTACATGACATAATATTAAGAACCATCAAAACAAAAATTGTGAATTTTCTCATACCAACTTAACGAGGATTTTTAATATATTAAAGATAAAAAATTCTATCTCTCTTGAAT
>Ga0307986_10003373_pt1 | contig 11136 bp, 13 predicted proteins | sample EllFjometageno82_FD_203170 | JGI IMG/M metagenome (GOLD analysis project Ga0307986, IMG submission 203170) | Marine microbial communities from Ellis Fjord, Antarctic Ocean - #82 | ecosystem: Environmental > Aquatic > Marine > Unclassified | place: Southern Ocean | collected 2014-10-09
GCTATGAGAAATCCATCTGCAGCACAAAAACAATTCCCTAATTTACTTTTAGGGTTTGCGTTGGCGGAAGCGACTGGATTATTCGGACTTGTAGTAGCGTTGATTATTTTATTTGCATTTTAATTAAATAAATATGAAACGATACTTAAGTTCAATATTAGTCTTTTCGACGACTAAAACTGATTTGTTTGCAGCTGAGGCTGGTATGCCTCAGCTGGATCCCACTTATTGGGCTTCACAAGCTTTCTGGTTGATTTTAGTATTTTCTATTCTTTATATATCGATTGCAAAATTTTATTTACCTAAGATAAAAAAAAATCTTGATGACAGGGAGAATAAGATCAAAGAAGATTTAGATGAAGCAAACAACCTTAAAAGTCTATCTGAAAAAAAATTCAAAGAGTATGAAGTTATTTTAGAGAATTCAAAAAAAGAAGTTACAAAAATTTTATTAGAATCTAAAAATCAGTTAGATGAAGATATTAAAAATAAAAAAGAAACAATGGAAAAGGAGATTGAGACTGAAGTTTCAAAAGCACAAAAAGAAATATTAGATCTAAAGAAAAATTCAATTAATTCTATAAATATTATTTCTCAAGATATTGCCTCAAATATTATTGAAAAAATATCAGGTGATAAACTCAATGAAAGTAGCGTTAAAGCCGCTATCGACGATGTTGCAAAAAAAAATATAGGTAAATATTTATGACAATAGATGCAACATTTTGGGTGGCTGTCTCCTTTTTTATATTTTTAGGTATTTTGGTTTATTTTAAAATACCTCAAAAAATAAAAGGCTTACTTGAAGAAAACATTTTAAACATAAAAAATCAATTAAACGAAGCGGAAAAGCTAAAAGAAGAAGCTAAAAATATTTTAAGTGATCATGAAAAAAAAATTAGCAATTCAAAAGCTGAAGTTAAATTAATGATAAATAAAGCAAATGAAAGCTCAGAAAAAAATATTTTAAGAATAAATGAAGAGTTTCATAACTTTATGGAAAATAGGAAGAGAAATACAGAAGAAAGAATTAAGCAGATGAAAAACCAGGCTTTAAAAGACATTAAAAATACTTCTGTAAAAATAGCAATAGAATCTGTGGAAAAACTTCTTAAAAACTCTATGGATAAAAGTAAATTAGACAAGATTTATTTATCTAGTATTGAAGAAACAAAATTAGCACTTAAGAAAAAATCTAGTTAGAATAGGCCATAATAATAATGGCAAAAAAAATAATAGTTATTGGTTCAGGTTTTGGTGGATTAGCATCTGCTTTAAGAATGCGTGCTAAAGGTTTTGATGTAACCTTGGTCGAAAAACATCCAGATCTTGGAGGACGTGCTCGTGTATTTAAAAAAGATAAATTTATCTACGACGGCGGTCCAACTGTAGTTACAGCTCCCTACTTGTTTGATGAATTGTTTTCATTGTTTAATAAAAAAATTTCTGACTATGTAAAAATAGTTCCTTTAGATTTATGGTATCGCTTTGTTTTTAACGATGGTCAAACTTTTGATTATAATGGAGACGAAAAGGCAATGGAAACACAAATAAAAAAGTTTTGTTTGAAAGATTATGCTGGATATAAAAAATTAGTTAATTTTACTGAAAAAATTTTTAATAAGGGATTTTCTGATCTATCAGATAAACCATTTAATAATTTAATTTTTATGCTGAAACAAGTTCCTGCTTTATTAAAATTAAAAAGCTATAAGTCTGTATATAGCTTGGTTTCAAGCTATATTTCTAATGAAAAATTAAGAAAAGTTTTTAGTATGCATCCTCTATTAGTGGGTGGAAATCCTTTTAGTACAACTTCAATCTATACACTTATTTTATTTTTAGAAAAAAAATGGGGTATTCATTATTCAATGGGTGGGACTGGAAGCGTTGTAAATGCATTGGAAAAATTAATGACGGAAGAGAATATAAAAATAATTAAAAACGCAGAAGTAACGGAAATTTTAACTGAAAATAAAAATGTAAAAGCCGTCAAGATAAACAACTCAGAAGTTATAAATTGTGATTATATAATTTGTAATTCAGATCCACCTAATGTTTATAAAAATTTGATTAAATCAAAAAATAATTATAATTTTTTATTTAAACAAAAGATGAAAAGAATGGATTATTCAATGGGTTTATTCGTTTACTATTTTGGTTCTAAAAAAAAATATGATGATATAGCTCATCATACAATTTACTTTGGAAAATCTTATGAAAAACATTTAGATAAAATTTTTGAAAAAAAAATTCTTTCTGATGATATAAGTTATTATTTACATCGTCCGTCCGCTACAGATCCTGGTATGGCACCAGATGGACAAGATGCTTTTTATGTTCTTGTTCCAGTTCCTAACAACTTATCAAAAATAAATTGGTCTAACGAAGGAGATAAGTTTAAAAATTTAGTCCTAGACAAAATGGATAAATCAGTTTTACCTGGAATTAAAAAAAATGTAGTAAGTGATTTTTATTTAACACCTGATTATTTTGAAAAAGATTTAGCTACTCTTCATGGCTCTGGCTTTTCAATTCAACCAAAATTTTCACAATCTGCATATTTTAGATTTCATAATCAATCAGAAATATTTAAGAATTTATATTTTGTGGGTGCAGGAACGCATCCCGGTGCCGGCATGCCTGGTGTTCTGTCTTCTGCTAAAGTATTGGATAATTTATTTTAATGAATAATAATTTATTAGAAAAACACGCAAAATCTTTTTACTGGGCTAGTTTTTTTTTATCTAGAGAAGTATTTAAAAAATGCTCATCTCTGTATAATTTTTGTAGAACTTTAGATGATATTGCTGATGAAACCAATCAATTAGAAACAAAAAAAGTTAAATTCTTAAAATTTAAAAAAGATTTTTTGAATAAACACTTTGATAATTTAATTATTAAAGAAATGTGGTCAATTATTGATAGTGAAAATATTTCTAAAAATGTTGTAATTGATTTATTTAATGGTGTCGAAACAGATCTACAAGAAAAAATTCAAATTAAATCAAAAAAAGATTTGTTAGTGTATTCATATAGAGTTGCAGGCACAGTCGGCTTAATGATGTCAAAAATATTAAAAGTAAAAAACAAAGAAGCACTTAAAGGTGCAATTGGTCTTGGAATTGCGATGCAGTTAACAAATATTGCGCGAGATGTTAATGAAGATAAAAAGCTAAATCGAAAATATATTGAATCTGATTTTTCTTTTATCCAAGAAACTATTAGAGATTCTGAAATATTTTATCAAAAATCTTTTAACTCAATAAGTGGTATACCTTTAAGATCAAGATTTTCAGTTATTGTGGCAAGACGTGTTTATAAAAAAATTGGTGATTTTATTCTTAAACGAGAAAATACTGAAAATTATAATAAAGCTGGAAAGATATATGTTCCTGTTTTTGGAAAAATTATTGAAACTTTAATGTCTATTTATGACTTTGTAAAATTATTGTTTGTTAAAGAAATAAATTACGATAATCATATAAATCATAGCATTTTGGAGGAAGAGATTAATTTAAATGAAAGAATTTGATTATGTAATCATTGGTGGTGGATGTGCTGGATTATCTTTAGCTTATGAACTTGATATTAATAATAAATTAAATCATAAAACTCTAGCTATTATCGAACCTAGAAAAGATTATAAAAGAGATAAAACCTGGTCTTTTTGGAAAGTTTTTGATCATAATTTCGAAGATTGCGTAATAAAAAGTTGGAATAATTTTACAATTAACACATCAGAAAATTCTCATGAACTAAGAACAAATAAATTTCCTTATCAAAGTATTAATAGTGAAAAATTTTATGAAAAGATTAATTCAAAACTTTTATCTAATTCAAACATAAGATTTTTCAAAAATATAAATGAAGTAAATTTAGAAAGTTCAATAATTTTTAATAGTGTTTTTGATGGTGAGCTTGATAAATCTAAATTGTGGCAGCATTTTCAAGGAATTGAAATTGAAACATCAAAAGAAATTTTTGATGATGAAATTCTAAATCTAATGGATTTTAACTGCGATCAAAGAAATAATGTGCATTTTTTTTATACCTTACCCTTTAGTAAAAATAAAGCATTAATTGAAACTACATGGCTTTCAGATTTGGAAAGTCAAAGTCTCATGAATTACGATCTACAGCTGGAAAATTATATAAAACATAATTTAGGAATAAAAAAATATAAAATTAATTTTACAGAAAAAGGAGCTATACCTTTGTTTTATCCGTCTATAAAAAATAATGATAAAGTAATTAATATTGGTTCTGCTGGAGGAATGACTAGATTGAGCACAGGATATACTTTTTTAAATATTCAAGAACATAGTAGATATATTTTACAAAATATTGATAAAATTGAAAAAATTAAAAAATATAATTTAAGTCAAAAATATAAATTTCTTGATAATATTTTTTTAAAGGTTCTCATAAACAATCCAGAAAAAATGCCAAATATCTTTTATAATATGTTTAAATGCTCACCTAACACAGTTATAAAATTTCTATCAAATAAAAGTAACATTTTAGAAGATATTAGCATCATAAGCAAAATGCCTAAATTAATTTTTCTAAAGGTATTATTTAATTAATGAACATTATTAATTTCAAGCACTCAATTATATTTTTTAATTTATCTATTTTACTAATTCCTTTTTATCTGATGTTAGATTATGAACCTTTAATATTTTGCTTATTTATAATACTAATTATCGGAATTTCCCATGGATCACTGGATAATATAAAAGGAAAAAGACTTTTAAAATTATTTGGCTACAAATCTAACTTCCTTTTTAATCTTATTTATATAATGATTTCTTTTTTAATAGTTATTTTATGGTTAATATTACCGAATACTGTTTTATTATTATTTTTAATTGTTGCTGCTTATCATTTTGGAAAAGAAGATACGGTGTTTACGTTTAAAAGAAAGTTTCTGATATCAGAAACTTTATTTTTTTTTAAAGGATCTTCTGTAATAATTGCCCCTTTATTATTTCAAAGAGATGCAACTATTGCAATATTTAAAACTTTAAATTTTTATGTTTTTGAATCTTCAATTTTTAATAATCGATTTTTAATAACATTTTTATGCTTAGGTTTTTTATCATCTATATATATTTCAAATAAAAAGAATATTGATATTAAAGCACTTATGGTTATGGATTTTTTATCATTAGTTATCCTAAATTTTTTTTTAACACCTATATTAGCTTTCACTCTTTATTTTTGTTTTCTTCATTCGATAAGACACGCCATTACCTTAATTTTTGAATTAGACAAATCTTTTAAAGTAGGATTTAAAAAGTTTGTCGGTAAAGCAATTCCTTTAACTTTTGTTACTGGTGTAGTATTTTTAACCGCTATATATTTTCTAAATAATTTTTATAGGCTTGATGAGGCTATTTATAAGGTAATTTTTATTGGTTTGGCGTCATTGACATTTCCGCATATATTGCTCGAATACCTTCTGGAGAAAAATGAAAAAAAATCTTAAAATATATTTGGCTTCACCTAGAGGTTTTTGTGCTGGTGTCAAAAGAGCTATTGAAATTGTAGACAAGTCATTAATTAAATACGGTGCACCTGTCTATGTAAGGCATGAAATTGTTCATAATAAACAAGTGGTTGAAAGTTTAAAAAAAAAGGGAGCTATATTTATAGACGAACTTACTGACATTGAAGATAAAAGCAGACCAGTAATTTTTTCAGCTCATGGAGTTCCCAAAAGCGTTCCTGTAGAGGCACAAAAAAAAGAATTGTCCTACTTAGATGCAACTTGTCCCTTGGTTTCAAAAGTTCATAGAGAATCTGAGCAGCTGTTTAAAAATGGTTTTGACATAATTTTAGTTGGTCACGATAACCATCCTGAAGTTATAGGTACTATGGGCCAACTTCCTAAAGGTGCGATTAAACTAGTTGAAACAAAAGAGGATGCCCAAGATTTAACTAATAATGATTTTACTAAACCAATTGCATATATAACTCAGACAACTTTATCTGTTGATGATACAGCCGAAATAATAAACTGCTTAATAAAAAAATTTCCTAATATTAAAGCGCCTATTAAAGAAGATATTTGTTACGCAACAACAAATAGACAGCTAGCAGTTAAAACTATGGCTCCTAAATGTGATATGTTTTTTGTTGTTGGGAGTAGAAATTCATCAAATTCTGTTAGATTAGTTGAAGTCGCAAAAAAGGCCGGATGTAAAAGTTCTCATCTTGTGCACTTTGAAAAGGAAATTCCCATCAAAGATATCGAGCTCTCAACAACAATTGGTATATCTTCAGGAGCATCTGCCCCAGAAGAGTTGGTGCAAAATTTAATTAATAAAGTTAAAAAAAATCGAACTGTTACTATAGAAGAAATTATAGTAGCTGAAGAAAAAGTGATCTTTAAATTACCTAAAGAGTTAAATTAGATGGCGGTATACACTAAGTTTACAAAGGAAAATATTGAAGAAATTCTTTTAAATTATTCCATTGGAAAATTAAATTTTTATGAAGGAATTAAAGAAGGAATTGAAAATACAAATTACTTTTTATTAGTAGATAATAAAAAATATGTTTTAACGGTATACGAAAAAAGAGTTAAACCCATAGATCTTCCTTTTTTTTCCAAACTAATGGCTGGCTTAAATGAAGCTAGTTTTAAATGCCCTACACCAATTGTAAATAATCAAAAAAAAACAATAACAGGCTATAAAGGGAAAAAAATGATGATCGTTACTTTTCTTGAAGGAAAAGCAAAACAAATTTTAACTCCTCAAAACTGTAAATTAGTAGGTATTGAAGTTGCTAGAATGCATGAAATTACAAAAAAATTTAATATTGAAAGACAAAATGATTTGTCGATAAAATCATGGAGAAAATTATTTAATTCTGTTAAAAATGAATGCTCAAAAATACACCCAGACTTATCTAGCTTAATTGAAGTAAACTTGCTTGATGTTGAAAAAAATTGGCCAAAAAATTTACCCGCAGGAATAATTCATGCTGATTTATTTAATGATAATATTTTTTTTCATAATGAAAAATTTAGTGGCTTTATAGATTTTTATTTTTCATGTAGTGATTATTATGCTTTTGAAATTGCAATTTGTTTTAATGCTTTGTGCTTCGATGGTTTTCAAAACAACCTAAGTTTTAACGTTACTAAAGCTAAAAATTTTATTGATGGATATAGCTCAATAAGAAAATTAACAGAAAGTGAAAAAATTAACATTAAAACACTTTCTCAAGGTGCCGCTTTAAGGTTTTTACTAACAAGAGTTTTTGACACCCTAAATACTGTTGAAGGGGCAATTGTAAAAGTTAAAGATCCAATTGAATATCTTAAACGGCTAGAGTTTCATAAAAATTCTAAAAATTTTGAGGATTATTTTTTTTAATGAAATATACAATTTATACGGATGGTGCATGCTCTGGAAACCCTGGTCCAGGTGGTTGGGGGGCGGTGATATTTGATGAAAAAAAAAAACAACAAAATATTTCTGGAAAAGTAAAAGATACTACAAATAATCGAATGGAGCTTATGGCTCCAATAATGGCTTTAAAAAAAATTAAATTAAAATCTGATGTAATAATTTTTACTGACTCTATCTATGTTAAAAATGGCATCACTGAGTGGATAAAAAAATGGGAAAAAAATGGATGGAAAAATTCTAATAAAAAAGCGGTGAAAAATAAAGATCTTTGGATAAAGTTAAATGATTTATGTCAAAAAAATATTGTTCTGTGGAAATGGGTTAAAGGCCATTCAAACAACGAATATAACAATTTAGCAGATGAGCTTGCTACTGAAGCAATTAAAAATTAGATGTCTTTTATAAAATTTTCTGCTGCTGAGGTTTCGCACATTCCAGTATCTTCTTCTTCTTTAATAATTTTTGCTATGTTGTTTTCAACTAACATAGTGTATCTAACTGATCTTATTCCTAAGCCTTTTTCAGTTTTATCAATTTCTGCACCGATTAATTTAGTAAATTCACAATATGGATCAGCAGCCATAAAAATTTTATTACGCACTTTTTGACTTTCTCCCCACGCTCTCATAACATTGGGGTCATTTACTGATATACAAATAATTTTATTTACACCTTTCTTTTTTGCAGCTTCAAAATTATTTACATATCCAGGTAAATGTTTGGCTGAACATACTTTAGTAAAAGCTCCGGGCACGCCGATTACAATAGTTTTTTGATTTTCAAACAAGTCGGTACTTTTAATTTTTTGTGAACCATTACTATCTAAATAAAAAAACTCTGATAGAGGTAGTTTTTCGCCTTCTTTAATTTTCATATTATTTTTTTTAAAATGTAGTTTTTAATTTCTGAAATATTATTGTCAAGTATATCAAATCTTTCTTTTTTATCTACAATATTTGACAGTTGTGATGGTGGAGTAATCTCGATACCAGTTGCTTTTTTTACTGTCTCTAAAAATTTATAAGGATGAGCTGTTCCTAGAATAACAGTTTCTGAAAGATTGCTAATTTTTTTTATTGCTCCAAAAGCTGTCGCTGTATGTGGGTCCAATATATATTTTAGCTCAATATTTAAATTTTTTATTATAGCTAGAGTTTCTTCATCACTAATTTTTTCAGCACAGAAATCTTTTTGAATAGTTTTGACTGACTCTTGATTTAATTGAAAAAAACCCTTTGTTTTTAAATCATTCATCAATGAAGCTACCTTTTTGTCTTCTCCATTAAGGATATCAAATAATAGTCTTTCAAAATTGCTTGATACTTGGATATCCATACTTGGTGATAAGGAGGGTTTTACTCTGTCAGGTTTATATTCGCCTGTATTAATTACTCTTCGTAAAATATCGTTCTCATTAGTGGCAACAATCAACTTATCTATTGGTAAACCCATTTTTTTAGCCATATAGCCTGCATAAATATCTCCAAAATTACCTGTTGGAACAGAAAAGCTTACATTCTCTTTATCTATTTTAAAAACTGCATAAAAATAATAAACAATTTGACAAATAATTCTTGCCCAATTAATCGAGTTAACACCTGACATATTTATTTTTTCTCTAAACCCATTATCATTAAACATGTCTTTTACAATTTTTTGACAATCATCAAATGATCCTTCAACAGCAATATTAAAAATATTGTTTGAACCTATTGTAGTCATTATTTTTCTTTGAATATTTGAAATCTTATTATGCGGATGTAAAATAAATACGTTAATATTTTTTCTATCATTAAGTGCAGATATGGCAGCTGAACCAGTATCTCCAGAAGTAGCAACTATAATATTAACCAGTTTGTCTTTAGATACTTTTAGATAATCATACATATTGCCTATTACTTGCATAGCTATGTCTTTAAAAGCTAATGTGGGCCCATGATATAGTTCAAGAAGATTATGATTACCTACTTTCTTTAATTCAACAACTTCTTTACTTTTAAAATTGCTATAAGATTTTTCTACAAGATTTTTGAGATGTTCTTTGTCTATATCGTCTTTACAAAAATTAAATATAATTTCTGTAGCTAAATCTACATAAGATAATTTACTTAAATTTTTTAGTTCAGCTTGATTATACTTTTTTATTTCAGATGGCAAAAATAATCCCCCATCTGGTGCAAGACCCCTTAGAAATATATCTTTAAAACCAAATTTTAAAGATTTATTTCTTGTGCTAAAATATTTCATTTTTTTTCCTAAAATACAAATAATAAAACAATATTGATATTGATATTGAATACCACGTTATAGCATATTTAAGGTGATTGTTTGGCACATCAACTGTGATTTTTTTAGGTTTAGGTATATTAATATTTTGATCTTCCAAATAAACAATAAATTTATTGAATTTTTTACCAGTAATTTTCTGAACATCCGCTAGGTTTATTGAAAACCAAATATTTTCATTTATGTCATTATCGGGTGTAAAAAGATTTGTTCTATTAGCTTGTCTTAGCATCCCTGCAATCTTTTTAGATGAAGTGTTTATATCAATACTATTCTTAAATTCTTTTTTTATCCAGCCTCTATTGACCAATACATTTTCTTTACTCATTGTTTCAAATGGAGTTACCACGTCAAATCCTGGTTGTCCCTTATCATTTAAACTATAAAGATACATTTGATTTTTGAAATCATATTTTCCTACTAAAATCACTTTCTGATAATTTTTATTAATATTTTGGGAGTATCTAATTGGATTTGATTTTAATCCCTCGCTTATTTGATTAATTAAATCTTGTTTCCATTGCAATCGATATAATTGCCAGGTCCCGAGAGAGCAGAATAATGTAATGAATAAAAAAACAAATATTTTAAATAGAAATAAGTTTTTCAATGAGTGTTTAACTTCCCCAGATATATATTGCTGCAAATAAGAATAACCAAACAACGTCGACAAAATGCCAGTACCACGCCGCTGCTTCAAAACCAAAATGATGTTCTGAATTAGAATGTCCTTTCATAGATCTGTATAAACATACAGCCAAAAAAATTGTTCCAACAATGACGTGAAATCCATGAAATCCAGTTGCCATATAAAATGTTGCTCCGTAAATATTTCCATCTATTGTAAAAGTCGCATGATGGTATTCATATGCCTGTAAACAGCTAAAAAAAAATCCCAGGAAGACTGTTGCTGTTAATCCATTTATAAGTCCTTTTCTATCATTCTCTATCATGGATTGATGCGCCCAAGTAACTGTGGTGCCAGAAAGCAAAAGTATTAGTGTGTTGATTAATGGAATATCCCAAGGATCAAAAGTTTTTATATCGGCAGGTGGCCAAGTTCCTCCTATTGCCTCAGTTGGAAATAGGCTTGCATTGAAATAAGCCCAAAACCATGCAACAAAAAACATCACCTCAGAAGCAATGAAAAGTGTCATTCCATAACGATGGCCAATCTGAACTATTGGAGTGTGATGACCTTGATGTTCAGCTTCTTCTATTACATCTCTCCACCACATGAAGGCTCCGTAAACTACTAGTGCAAATCCCACTAGAAGAAGCCAAAGAGTTTGTGTGTGAAAATAATAGACCGAACCAAAAGCGAGAACTAAAGTTGAAAATGATACGTAGATAGGCCAAGGACTAGGGTCTACTAAATGGAATCCATGTTTTTTTTCGCCTGAAGACATAATTATGTATTATC
>Ga0307986_10003374_pt1 | contig 11135 bp, 8 predicted proteins | sample EllFjometageno82_FD_203170 | JGI IMG/M metagenome (GOLD analysis project Ga0307986, IMG submission 203170) | Marine microbial communities from Ellis Fjord, Antarctic Ocean - #82 | ecosystem: Environmental > Aquatic > Marine > Unclassified | place: Southern Ocean | collected 2014-10-09
TACAGTTAATCATTATTGTTTCAAAACCAGAATCTTTAAGGGCAAAACTAGCCTGACAACAGCAATAATCAAATTCTATTCCTTGCCCTATTCTATTAGGCCCACCACCTAGAATGATAATTTTTTCCTTAGTTGATGGATTGGCTTCACATTCTGAGTTTGATGAGAAATTTCTTTGATATGATGAATACATATAAGGAGTGAATGACTTAAATTCAGCCGCACAAGTGTCAACTTTCTTAAATACAGGAAATACTTTAAGAGCTGTCCTTTTTTGTCTTACAACATCTTCAGATGTATTGGTTAATTCTGATATTTTTTTATCAGAAAAACCAATTGATTTTATTCGATTAAATTCATCAAAGTTTTTAGGTATTCCGTTATTTATTATCTTAGTTTCATTATCTACAATTTCTTTAATTTGTTCTAAAAACCAAGGATCAATCTTAGATAGAGTGAATATTTTCTTTAAATCAATCTTTTTTCTAATTGCTTCCGCAACTAACAAAATTTTATTTGGAATACTTTCTTTAAGTTTTTTTTCAATTTGCTTTTTATTTAGATTAAAAATTTTATCTAAACCTGAAAATCCAGTTTCAAGTGATACTAATGCTTTTTGAAGAGATTCTTTAAAGTTTCTACCTATTGCCATTGCCTCACCAACTGACTTCATTGAAGTTCCAAGTGTTGCTGGAGAAGTTGAAAACTTTTCAAATGTAAATCTAGGAATTTTTGTTACCACATAATCAATACTTGGTTCAAATGATGCAGGAGTTACTTTGGTGATTTCATTTTTTAATTCGTCTAATGTGTAACCAACAGCAAGTTTGGCAGCAACTTTTGCAATTGGAAAACCAGTTGCTTTTGACGCAAGTGCAGAAGACCTTGAAACTCTGGGGTTCATTTCAATTACAACCATTCGACCATTTTTAGGGTTGATTGCAAATTGAACATTTGATCCACCAGTCTCAACTCCAATTTTTCTTAAACATGCAATTGAAGCATTTCTCATTACCTGGTATTCTTTATCAGTTAGGGTAAGTGCGGGTGCAACTGTTACAGAGTCTCCCGTGTGAATTCCCATTGGATCAATATTTTCAATTGAACATATGATGATGCAATTATCTTTTTTATCCCTGACAACTTCCATCTCAAATTCTTTCCAGCCCTCCAAGCATTCTTCAACTAGTACCTGGCTAACTGGAGATTCGTGTAATCCACTTTTAATAATTCTTAAATAGTCCTTTTCATTTTTGGCAATTCCACCTCCAAGACCTCCAAGGGTAAATGCAGGTCTAATGATTACAGGCAATCCAATTTGTTTTAAAACTTTAGATGCTTGATTGATATTATTTACAATTTTTGATTTTGGAAGATCTAAACCAATATCGATCATATTCTTTCTGAATTTCTTCCTATCTTCTGCGTTTGAAATTGCTTTAGAGTTTGCTCCAATTAATTCTATTTTGTATTTTTTTAGAATTCCTTTTTTCTCAGCTTCCATTGCAAGGTTAAGTGCAGTTTGACCACCCATTGTAGGAAGAATTGCATCTGGTTTTTCTTTTTTAATAATTTTTTCTAAAACTTCTAGAGTGATAGGCTCAATATAAGTTTTATCAGCAACATCAGGATCGGTCATAATTGTTGCAGGATTTGAGTTAATTAAAACTACCTTGTAACCTTCATCTCTTAATGCCTTGCATGCTTGAGTTCCTGAATAATCAAACTCACAGGCTTGACCAATGATAATTGGGCCAGCACCAATAACTAATATTTTTTTAAGATCTTTTCTTTTTGACATTTTTTTTCATGTTGTTAATAAATTCTTGAAATAAATAAACACTATCTTGTGGGCCAGGGCTAGACTCAGGATGATACTGAACAGAAAATACTGGTTTGTTTTTTAATCTGATACCCTCAATACAATTATCAAATAGTGATTTATGAGTAATTTTAATATTTTTTGGTAAACTTTCTCTAATAATTTCAAATCCATGATTTTGACTGGTAATTTCAACACTATCATTAACTAAATTTTTAACAGGATGGTTTGCGCCCCTGTGACCTAGCTTCATTTTTTTTGTTTTAGCACCCAATGTAAGTGCAAGTATTTGATGACCGAGACAAATACCAAATATTGGTAAGTTATTTTTAATTAGATCTTTAACTATATTGATGGCATATTTTCCAGTTGCTGCTGGATCCCCAGGTCCATTAGATAAAAACACACCATTTGGCTTAAGAGATAAAATTTCTTCAGCAGGAGTTTTACAAGAAACAATAGTTACTTTGCAATTAAAGTTAGAAAAATATCTTAAAATATTTTTTTTTATTCCGTAATCAATTGCGACTACATGAAGAGAAGTTTTGTTATTTTTTTTATAGCCCGTTTCTTTTTTCCAAGTTTTAAGTCCTTTCCAAACGTAGTTTTTTGGTGTGGTTACTTTTTTTGCAAGATCTAGGTCTTTTAATCCACTCCATTTTATAGTTGAATTAACTAATTTACTGATATTGAATTTGGCAGTTTTTGAATAAGCAATAGTTCCTTTAGGAGCCCCCTTGTCTCTGATAAAATTAGTTAGACTTCTGGTATCTAGTCCTGTAATCCCAACTATCTTATTTTTCTTAAGCCAAGAATCTAAATGTAAAAAAGATCTATAGTTCGATGGCGAAGTTATTTCTGAATTAAAAATTACACCTTTAGTCCAAATTTTATCAGACTCGTAATCTTCCTTGTTAGTTCCAACATTGCCTATGTGAGGAAAGGTAAAATTTATAATTTGTTCAGCATAAGATGGATCAGATATAATTTCTTGGTAACCAGTTAATGAGGTATTAAAACAAACCTCACCAGTGGCAAAGCCTGGGTAACCAATTCCAATACCTTTAAAAACCCTCTTGTTTTCAAGAACTAAAATACCTGTATGGGCTTGAGAATTATTTGAGTTAGTTTTTTTTGGTTTTTTGATCAATTACAACTCATGAGTTAAAGGTTAATACAATAATTGATTTATTAGCGCAACAGAGATGTATTATAAAATTGTAAAAAAACAATTTTTCTTTTGAAGAATTTTTTCTTTGAAGTAGATTAAGAAATTATGTCATTAAAAGAAACTATCGAAACTGAATATAAAAATGCTTTAAAATCTAAGGATAAAACTAAAATATCAACCTACAGGTTAATACTATCTTCAATTAAAGACTTGGAGATTGTTAATAGATCGGGTCCCAATAAAAAGGATACTGATGACGAGGATATTAAAAAAATTATAAAAAAAATGGTTAAACAAAGAACCGAATCGATAGATATTTATAAAAAAAATAACAGAACAGACCTTTTAGAAGTTGAGCAAAATGAATATGATATTTTAACTGGATATTTACCCAAACAACTTGGTGAAGAGGAAACCAAAAAAATATGTGAAGAGGTAATTTCCAAACTTGGAGCAAGTTCGGTCAAAGACATGGGTAAAGTAATGGGTGAATTGAAAAAACAATATGCTGATAAAATTGATTTTACAAAAGCAGGCCCTTTAATAAAAGAATTACTAAACAATTAATGAAATACCCAAAAGAATACCTTGATGAAATCAAAACAAGGTTAAAAGTTTCAACGGTTATAGCAAAATCTGTTGCCTTAAAGAAAAGAGGCAAAGAGTATGTAGGTCTATCTCCTTTTAAAAATGAAAAAACTCCCTCGTTTACTGTAAATGATGAAAAAGAGTTTTATCATTGTTTTGCAACATCAGAACACGGTAATATTTTTGATTTTATAATGAAAACTCAGAGCCTTAAGTTTGGTGAGTCTGTAAAGCATTTAGCACAATTAGCTGGCATGCAGCCATATATGTTTTCAAAGCAAGATGAAGAAAGAGAAAAAAAATGGAAAGAGTATCTATCTATATATAGTCAGTATGTTGATTTTTATCACAATGAATTATTAAAAAATGAAACCCATTCTAATGCAAGAGATTATTTAAAAGATAGATCTTTAGGTAAAGATGAAGTTAAAAAATTTAAAATTGGCTACATTGAAAAAAATCCAAATTTTTTTAATAAATTAAAAAATGAATTTAGTGAAAAAACATTAGTTGAAAGTGGCTTGTTTTATTTGGATGAAAAAAAAAAAATTTATATCGAAAGGTTTCGAGGTCGATTAATATTTCCAATAAATAATATTTCATGTCAACCAATTGCGTTAGGTGGTAGAATAATTGAAAATTTAGATTATTTAGCAAAGTATATTAACTCACCAGAAACTGCTTTCTTTAAGAAGGGCTCTAACTTATATAATTTAGACTTAGCCAGAAAATTATCAAATAAATTAGATCATATTTATTTGGTTGAAGGTTATATGGATGTTGTGGGTTTAAGTAAAAATGGAATTGAAAATGTTGTAGCAAACCTTGGGACATCATTAACGGACAGACAAATACTAACTTTAAATCAATTTTTTGATGATATTATTATTTGCTTTGATGGAGACGAAAGTGGTTATAAAGCAGCGTTAAGAGCAGCTGAAAATTCGATTAAAGAATTAAAACCTGAAAAACAAATTTCTTTCTTATTTCTACCAGATGGAGAGGACCCAGACAGTTATGTAAATAAAAATGGTAAAATTTTTTTTACTGATTTTACTAAACAAAGTAAAATTTCAATTCATCAATTTATATTTAGTCATTATAAAAAACAAACTGAAAATAATCCTTCTTCGATGGCGATTTTTGAAAAAAAATTAAGATTGATAGCAAATACGATTAAAGATGACTTTATAAAAAAATATGTTCTTGAGTATTTTTTAGCAAAAATAGCTGAATTAACTCCACATTCAAATCAAAATAAAAAAAATTATAATTATATAAAAACAATAAAATCTTTAGACAGTACAAAAAAATTTTTTAAAGAAAGTCAATCCTTGACTGGAGTTGAATTAAAAGAGTTTTCACTAATATATTTTATGATTAACAACTTAAGTTTAATTCAAAAAAATATTCACTTAGTAGAAAATATAAAGTTATTTACAGAGGTTAACACCCAAATTTTTAATGCAATTCTATCTAAATTACGATCAGGAGAAAAATTTTTAATAGATGAAATAAATATCGATAAACAGCTACTAGACAAAATTAATAAGTTTGCTCCAATCAAGCATATTCTAAAAAATAAATCAAAAAATGAATATGAAGTAATAGAATTATTAGAAGACATTAGTAGAGACCTCAAAAATTATGATTTTGAGTACAGAATGAAAGAGCTAGAATCAAAATTTTCAAAAAATCCTAGTGAAGCAACATTTAATGAGCTAAAAAACGAGAAAAGAAAGCAAAATATCAACTAATAGAATAAAATTAGTAATGGATTTTTAATAATTTGACATTATATAAGACATCCAAACTTATATTACTGTGGAACGAATTATAACAAAATCATTTGCTAGGTTAATGGGACGAGGGACCCATAGAGGATTCATAACCCACGAAGAATTAAATAAATCATTAGGTAAGAGAAATCTTTCTGACGAAAACTTATCTCAAGCATTAATGCATATCTTGGATGTTGGAGTGGCATTAGTTGAAAAAAAATCTGATTATAAAGCTATAAGAAAAAAAGAATCTTCATCAAAAGAAGAAGGCAAAACTCTTGAAAAAAGTGATGATCCGATTCGAATGTATCTTAGAGAAATGGGTGGGGTTGAACTTCTTTCTAGGGAAGGTGAAATTGCGATTGCAAAAAGAATAGAAGCTGGGAAAGATGTAATGCTAATAGCATTATCCCAAAGCCCAATCACTGCTCAGCAATTTTCTGAGTGGAATGAAAAATTACAAAAAGATGAAATTTTAGTTAGAGAAATTATTGATATTGATACCAACTATATGGTAGATGAAAATACTGGACCAAGTGCTAAGCAGAAAAATGCAGGTGAAACGGATAAAGATGATTCGTCAGCTGATGACGAAGATGACTTTAATCCTACTCTTGCAGCAATGGAAACAGAAATTAAACCAAAAGTTCTTAAAACAGTTCAAGCATTAACAAAAGATTACAATAAGTTAATTAAATATCAAAAAGAAAAAATAGAATGTATTTTAAATTTGCAAAATTTTTCTTTAGCTAAAGAAAAAGGTTATGAAAAAATTGTTAATAATGTTTTAGAAAAAATTAAATCTCTCCAATTATCACCATCAGTTTTAGAGGAACTTGTGCAAAAACATTATGTAGATAACAAAAAAATTGTTTCCTTAGAAGGAAATCTTTTAAGACTTGCAATGGATCACAAAATTTCAAGGAATGAGTTTATAAAATTTTATGTTGGTAATGAAATTAACCCTAACTTAAAAAAATTTTTAGACACCAATACTGTTTGGAAACAATTTTTCGCAAAAAATAAAGACGAATTTAAAAATATAAGAGAGAGATTAATTGAAATAAGTTACAAGCTTGGAATGTCTGTAACTGATTTTAAAAAATTAGTTAGTAGAGTTCAAAAAGGTGAAAAAGAATCTAGAATTGCAAAAAAAGAGATGGTTGAAGCTAATTTAAGACTGGTTATTTCTATAGCTAAAAAATATACCAATAGGGGTTTACAGTTCTTGGATTTAATTCAAGAAGGAAATATTGGTCTAATGAAAGCAGTAGATAAGTTTGAATATAGAAGGGGATATAAGTTTTCAACTTATGCGACTTGGTGGATCAGACAAGCTATAACAAGGTCTATTGCTGATCAGGCGAGAACAATTAGAATTCCAGTTCACATGATAGAAACAATTAATAAAATTGTAAGAACTCAGAGATTAATCTTAAGTGAATTTGGTAGAGAAGCAACACCAGAAGAGTTGGCTCAAAAATTAAGAATGCCGTTAGATAAAGTTAGAAAAGTATTAAAAATTTCTAAAGAACCAGTTTCATTAGAAAAACCAGTGGGAGATGAAGAGGATAGTAGTTTAGGAGATTTTATTGAAGATACAAAAGCTTTGGCACCTTTAGAGCAAGCAATTAAATCAAACTTAGGTGAAGCAACAACAAAAATTTTATCAACTTTAACTCCAAGAGAAGAAAGAGTTTTAAGAATGAGATTTGGTGTTGGTATGAACACAGATCATACATTGGAGGAAGTTGGACTGCAGTTCTCTGTGACGAGAGAAAGAATTAGACAGATTGAGGCTAAGGCTCTTAGAAAATTAAAGCACCCAAGTAGATCAAAACAGTTAAAAAGTTTCCTAGAGAGTTGAAGTCTACTGGGCCGTTAGCTCAATAGTAGAGTACTGCATTGACATTGCAGGGGTAGTTGGAGCGTAACCAACACGGCCCACCACAAATAATACTACCACAATAAAATTTTAAATTAGACATTACCTGTAAGGCTACTTTTGGAATTGATATATTTTTTTTATTAATTCAACATTAATACTATGTTTGTCACTTTCATCTATGATTACTTCTAAATTTTTCCAATTTATTTCATCCAATTTTGACTTAAAATCTTGTGCATATGGATTATAAAAACAACATTCATCTTCATCATTGTATACTAAAATTCCTTGACGATTTTCCTTACCATTTTTATCTACAGTCATTAATTTATATAACTCCCAATAACTAATATAATTATAGATTTGACTATTTTGCTGCTCCCAGTCTCCACCTACACCATCAAATTTTCTATATTCAATTGGTAAACTCGCTGCATAACTAATTGAAATTCTTATTTTTGGAATTAAAGCTGACAACCAAACTGAGTACCATCCACCACCAGATATACCCATTATAGAAACTTCTTTATAGTCAGGGGTTAAATTTTTTATAATGTTATAATGAGGAGAAATAAATAACGTTAAAGGATCTAAATTTGAATTATTATTATCATAAAAGAACGCATAATTTTTATGTTCTTGGGCCATATCTTTATCAAGAACTACCTTCCCATATTTACTAGGGTAAGAAAAATTTCCCTCATTAAGTCCCAAGCCAATCATTGACATAGATAAAAAATCACACCCATTATTTGTAAAGAATTTTAATAGTTTATTATGGTATGAGTAAAAAAAAGGATTTCCACCATGACCCTGTATATAAATTGTTAAGCATTTTTGAGATTTTGATGCGTGCGTTAAAATTGCATTTACTTTATTTCCATATATGTCTGTGGATATTTTTTCAGAATTATCATTTATACTTTCCCTAATTACATTGAAAGAGTTTGCATTTGGTATAACTTTTTTAATCAATTCCTTACGTTTTAATAAAACGGACTCTATATTGATAGACCCTGTATGATTTTGAATATAAGCGTTATCTAGAGTTGTAATTTTGTTAATAGCTTTATCTTTATTGTTATTTTTAGTCGGGGTAAAAAATTGTTTTGCCTCGAGCACATAAAAGTAAGGAAACCACTTATAAACGCCAACTCCAGTTCCCCATATAAATGAAAATATTGATATTAAAGAAATAAATAAAATCAATTTTGGTTTGAAATTCATATTTTTGGACAATTACAATCTCAACAAAATAACATATTTTATTGATTTACAATAACTAATTCATTTTGCTTTATGAAAAATAATTTAAATATTAGTTAAATTACGATATCATTAAAATTAATCTTTATTCAGCCTTTTGTAAGCTTGTAAGAGTCTACAAAGTATTGTAATTACAATATACTTTTTGGGCCTGTAGCTCAGTTGGTTAGAGCAGTACACTCATAATGTATTGGTCCCAGGTTCGAGTCCTGGTGGGCCCACCAAGTATATTCTAAAATTATTTATTTGAAAACTCTTCTAAAGTTTTGAATAATGCGTTGATATCACCTGCATTAGAGCTCAGGACAGATGAAAATTCCTCTTTTTGAGTTCTCGCCAAACTTAAACCTTCAATAATTAAATCTCTGATTAATGGGTTATCTGCATCTTTAGTATATATTCTCCAGTCAATTTTAATTTCAGGCCTATTATCAGTTGCTTTTAAAGTGCTATGAACAATAGTATAGCTCTTATTAAGAACCTCTTTTGCAAAAACATCAATTTCAGGATTTGTATATTCAGCTAATCTACTAGAAAAACTAATTAAGAAATATTTTTCAAATAACTCTGAATATTTTTTCTTATCTGCATCATTTAAACTTTTTCTAGCTGCACCTAGTGAATAAAAGCCTATACCATCAATATCAACAGTATCTTTTGCAATTAATTTCAATTCTTCAATTTTTTGTTCTTTGCTAAGATTGTCAGAAAGAAGTTTAGACGCTCTATTGACTGTTGATTGCACAAATGTATCAGCCTCAATAGCAAAAACGTTAAAAGGTATTGATGAGATAATAAAAACTATTATGAATAACTTTCTTATCATAGTTTTCAAATTGATTTTTAATTTTCTATTTCTTCCCAATCACCGTCGTTTTGAGTGTCAACAATTTTTTCGGACTTTAAAATTTTTTGCTGTCTGTCTTGTAAATATAAACTTTTAACTGAAGCATAAAAATCTATGGAATTTTTTTGAAGATTTTCAATACTATTGAAATTTTTTGCTCTAAAATCAACACCACCAGTAACTCTTGATGAGTAATAATCAAAGTCACTAAAATGTTGAGTGTCATTACTAACAGTTACATTGTACCATGCATCACCACCAATTAAATTGGCCACTGACCCAACTGAGTCTCTAGCAGTACTGGGGCCTAAGACTGGCAAAACAATATAGCAACCTGGTCCCGTTCCATGAGAGGCTAACGTTAAGCCATAGTCCTCTTTCTTATAATCTGAAAAACCAAAGTACGTTGCAACATCTACTAATCCTAAAATTCCAACCGTGGTATTAATTATAAATCTACCAGTATTAACTCCTGCTTTTGAAAATTCACCCTGAAGTAAATTGTTAGGTATAGTTACAACATTTGATAAATTATCGAGTGAGTTGCTTACTCCATTTTTTACAGGTATTGGAAAGTTATTATAAAAACTTGCTACTGGCTTAAAAATTATTTTATCTAACCCTTGGTTTACCGCGAAAGTAGCTCTGTTGAACCCCTCCCAACATTCTTTAACATCAGCGGGGTTATTTTTTTTTAGTAACAATTCTCCATCAGAAGCTGCGCTCACATTATGTACTAACGCGCAGGTTGTAATAAAAATAATTGCTAATTTTTTAAACATTGTTGTCCTTATAGTATATTTATTGTGGTTGTAAATTAAGAATTAAACATAAATTTTGTAAAAATGTGGCTTAAAATAACAAAAAACTATTCCCCCAACTTTAATTTACCAAAAAGATTAAAGAAAAAAATTAAATTTATTATTATTCACTATACAGGAATGAAAAAAGAATCGGCAGCAATAAAAAGATTGTGTGACGTAAATACCAATGTAAGCGCACATTACTTTATAAAAGAAAATGGTGAAATAATAAACCTTATTCCCGATCTATATGAAGCATGGCACGCTGGTAAATCAAATTGGAAGAGGTTAATATCTTTAAATAAAAATTCAATTGGCATTGAAATTCAAAACCAAGGCCATGAACACAAATATAAAAAATTTTCAGTAACGCAAATAAATTCACTTAAAAGGTTATTAAAAATATTAATTAAATCATATAAAATAAATCTAGCAAATGTTTTGGGTCACTCCGACATAGCCCCTGAAAGAAAAAAAGATCCTGGAGAAAAATTTCCATGGAAAAATTTAGCTAAAGCTAAACTTGCTAAATGGCACAATTTGAAAGAAAAAAAAATTAAAAACGATAGATTGAAAAAATTAAATCGAATTGAAGAAAAAATTTTTTTAAAAAACTTAAATTCTATTGGTTATAATAAGATTAAAAAATTAAATCATAATTTGAATAAAAAATTTTTAGTTGAAGCATTTCAAAGACGGTTTAGACAAAGTTTAGTTAATGGAAAAACTGATCAAGAATGTCTATTAATTAGCAAAAACCTTATAAAATCTTAGATAATAATTCTTGAAAAAAAATTAGTTAATAATACAATTAGTTTGCCAGATAAATGATTTATCGCTTTAATTTATTAAAGAGGAAAGTCCGGGCTCCGCAAGGATACAGTGCCAGGTAATACCTGGCGGGGGAAACCCTAGGGATAGTGCCACAGAAAATATACCGCCATAACATGGCAAGGGTGAAAAGGTGTG
>Ga0307986_10003375_pt1 | contig 11135 bp, 11 predicted proteins | sample EllFjometageno82_FD_203170 | JGI IMG/M metagenome (GOLD analysis project Ga0307986, IMG submission 203170) | Marine microbial communities from Ellis Fjord, Antarctic Ocean - #82 | ecosystem: Environmental > Aquatic > Marine > Unclassified | place: Southern Ocean | collected 2014-10-09
TGGGTAATTATTCATGGTATTCAAGATAGTTATATGAAAATACATAAGATTCAAGGGGACATAAGTTCAGAAGTTGCAAGTTCATTCAAAGACAGTGTTGCAATTGATACTGAAGCAACAGGTTTGTTGATTCCAGAGCGTGATAAGTTGAGTTTAATTCAAATTTGTGGTGACGATGGTGAAGTTTATATTGTTCAACCTGACAGAGCTAATTATAAAATGCCTAATTTGGTCTCTGTGCTAGAAAATAAAAAGATTCAAAAAATTGGTCATTTTTTAAGATTCGATAAAAGTGCACTTGATTATTTTTTAAAGTGCAAAATGAATAATATTTTTTGTACAAAGATAGCTTCTAAACTTTGTAGAACTTACACTGATTCTCATGGGCTTAAAAGTTTAGTTCAAGAATTTTGTAATAAAAAATTAGACAAAAATCAAGGATCAAGCGATTGGAACAAAAATATTAACGATCTTAGTGACAAACAGCTAGAGTACGCTGCTAATGACGTAATCTACTTGCATAGGATTAAAAATGAATTAGAAAAAATGTTAACTCGAGAAGGACGAATAGATATTTATAAGAAATGTTTAGAGTTCTTAGATACAAGAATAGAATTAGATCAAAAAGGATTTAAATTTTCAATATTTGAGCATTAATGACTAAAGTCAATTATATTTCTGTTGCAAAAAAAGCTGCTGCTATTCAGATTAACGAACTTAAGAAAATAAATAAAATTTTTGATAAATCATTTGTACAAGCTGTTGACTTGATGGCTAATTGTAAAGGTAAAGTTATTTGTGCTGGTATTGGAAAAAGTGGCTTGATCGCAAGAAAAGTTTCAGCAACTTTATCATCGGTTGGAATTTCTTCATTCTTTCTAAATCCAAGCGAAGCCAATCATGGTGATCTTGGACAGATCGATAAAAGAGATTTACTATTAGTTTTTTCATACTCAGGCAATACTTCTGAAATTTCAAATATGCTTCAATATTCTAATCGTTTTAATATTAAAATTATTGGCGTTGCTTCAAAGAAAGATAGTCTGTTGTTAAAGGCGAGTGATGTAAAATTACTTCTTCCACAAGTTAAAGAATCTGATCCAACTGGAATGGTGCCAACGACAAGTACAAGTATCACATTACTATTGGGAGATTGTTTGGCTGTTGCTCTTATGAATAAAATGAGTTTCTCTAAAGAAAGATTCAAGATTTTTCATCCTGGTGGTAATATTGGGCAAACACTATTATTAGTAAAAGATATTATGATTAAGGGAGATAAACTACCTTCGATTAATGTGAGTAAAAGCATATACGATGCAATAAAAATTATTGATCAAAAAAAACTTGGCTTAGTTGTAGTCATGGAAAAGAATAATGTTAAGGGTATTTTAACTGACGGTGATGCCAGAAGGGGTATTAAACACTATTCTAAAGATGAGCACTTAAAAAAATTCATGACTCCTAATCCTTTATTTATTTCAGAAAATTCTCCTGCCTCTAAAGCTATGTCTTTAATGAACGATAAAAAAATTACCAGCTTATTAGTTACTTCAGAAAAAGAATATAGCGGAGCCAAAACAAACAAGAAACTAAAAGGTATTGTTCATATTCATTCTCTATTACAGTACGGCATAAAGTGATTACCAGAAGAAGAAAAATTATATTAATACAGCTTGTAGTCTTTATCTTTACAATATTCCTTCTCTTTAATACCTATCTAACCAAAAGTGATAAGGAAATAGCAGTGCTAAAAATTGAACTTGAGTCAGATCCAAACACTAACCATTTTACTGATGTAGAATACTCTGGTTTTGATTTAAACGGAAACCGATATATCTTAAATGCAGAAATGGCAGATTTTGAAACAAAAACACCTGAGTCTGTCAATATGAAAAAAGTAGTGGCAAATTTTTATTTAAAAGATAATACTATTTTACAAATAACTAGTGAAAAAGGTTTCTATAATAATATAACTTTAGATATGAAATTTCGTGAAAATGTTAAATCAGTTTACCAAACTAATACTTTGCTTTCTGACGAATTAAATTATTTAAGTTCTGATGCTAAAATGTTTGTCTCTGGTAATGTGCGTGGGATAAGCGAAGAAAAAGGAGAATTTTTTGCTGATAAAGTTGAATACGATCTTAAAAGTAAAACTTTAAATTTTTCAATGTTTAGTGATAAACAGATAAACGTAAAGATTAACGATCAATGAAAAAAGGTTTTAGAATAATTAAATTTAAGAAAGATAAGCCCGTTTTTCAAGTTAAAGACATAAGTAAATCGTATGAAGGTCGACCAATTTTAAAAAAAATTACTATGGATCTTTACCCTGGAGAATGTGTTGGATTATTGGGCCCTAACGGGTCTGGTAAATCAACTTTATACAGCACAATAATTGGTGAAACTTATGCAGATGCTGGGAAAATATTAATTAATGGAAAAGAAATTCAGAATAGACCTATCCATCTTAGGGCAGAGGCAGGCATAGGTTATTTAAGCCAACAAAGATCTGTGTTTGCGATTAGTGTGTATGACAATTTATTAGGAATTTGTCAGCTTTGTATTAAAGGCTCTGTAAATCAAATAAAGATGACAGAACAATTACTTGATGAATTTAACTTACAACATCTGAGAAATATACACGCTTCTAATTTATCAGGTGGCGAGGTGCGTAGGCTTATGCTCGCACGTCTATTGATTAATAAACCAAGTGTTGTACTGTTGGATGAACCAATGGCTGCATTAGATCCAATTGTAGTTCAAGATATTCAAAAGTATATTTTAAAATTACAAAACTTTGGATGTGCTATTTTAATAACAGATCACCAAGTCAACAATCTATTTGATATCGTGGATAGAGCTTATGTACTAGGAGAACAATCAATTATTGCTCAGGGCACTCCATCTGAAATATTAAAATCTTCAAAAGCGATAGAATTATATTTTGGACCTTCCTATAGAGCTTAATCCTCATGTTGAATAAATGTTTTTCCATCAATACGTCTAGTCGAATCCGGTCTTACAACAAAACTATTACTGTTGATGCTGATAAATCTATTTCTATTAGATCCTTTTTAGTAGGAGCGGTTAGCCATAATATTTCTGAGATTAAAAATGTTTTAGAATCCGAGGATATTTTTTCTTGTATCCGCTGCTTAAAAAAATTAGGTGTAAAAATTCAAAGATTAAAAGCAAAAAATTATTTAATCTATGGAAAGGGTTTAGGTTCTTTTTACGCCAAAAAAAATACAGTCTTAGACTGTGGAAATTCGGGAACTACCGCAAGGCTACTTGTGGGTTTACTTTCAACTAATCCTGAAATTCAAGTTAAAATTAAAGGTGATAGTTCTCTAAATAAAAGAAATATGAATAAACTCATCCGTCTTATGGGTGAATTTGGAACTACGTTTTTGCCAAAAAATAAATCTACCTTTCCTTTAACTCTAATTTCTTCAGAAATTCCAATCGGCATTAAATACAAAGCAGGTGTGTCTGCACAGCTTAAGAGTGCAGTAATGCTAGCTGGACTAAATGCTAACGGGGTTACTAATATTATTGAAGAGAAAGAAAGTAGGAATCATACAGAAAATATGCTTTCGCGAACTTCAAATATTTTAGAAATTAAGAAAAATAAAAAAAAACAAAATCTCATTAAAGTTCACGGCAAAAGATATCTTAATTCTTTAAAAATTAATATTGGGGGTGATCCAAGCTCTGCTGCATTTTTTACTGCTTTAACTCTGCTTACTCCTAGTGCTAGTTTAAAAATTAAACATGTAGGTTTAAACCCAAGAAGAGTTGGGTTTTACAATCTTCTCAAAAAACATGGCGCAAAAATAAAATTTAAAAATATTAAAAAAATTAACCATGAGCTTATAGGTGATATTCATGTTTTGAGCGGTAAGGTTAAACCTATACAAGCAAGCTCTGCTTACTATGTGTCAGCTACTGATGAATACCCTATTCTTTTTGTAATCGCCGCATTAACAAAAGGAACCTCAGTTTTTAAAGGTATAGAAGATTTAGCTAATAAAGAAAGTAATCGGATTGAAGAAATGAAAAAAATATTAATGCAAATAGGAGTTAAATGTAAATCAAATAAAAAAGAAATAAAAATTTTTGGTTCCACAGAAATTTGGAAATCAAATAAAAAAATTAAGGTACCTAACCTAGGAGATCACAGAATTTGTATGAGCACAGTAATTTTATCTTTGGTGACAGGCATAACAACAGAAATAAAAAATTTTGAGACGGTTGGAACTTCTTCACCTTCTTTTTTAGAAACTATTAAATTACTAGGAGGAAAATTTGAGATTAAAAAAAAATCATAGATTGGTTATTGCTGCAGATGGTTCAGCTGCAAGCGGAAAAACTACGGGTGCAAAGAGAATATCTAAAAAGTATGGTTTAAAGTTTTTGTCATCAGGCTTACTTTATCGTTACGCAAGTTTTCAATTATTAAGACATAAGCCTAAAAATAAAATTAATTTTCTCAAAAAAAAGTTTAAAAACTTAAATCTAAAAAAATTAGATAATAAAAATTTACATTCTCCTGAAATTTCAACTCATACTTCAATAATTGCAAAAGAGCAGAAAGTTAGAGCTATTTTAAAGGCCTTTCAAAAAAAATTTGCAAAAAAATATAAAAAAGTTTGTATCGATGGACGAGATATTGGTACGGTAATATTGCCCAATGCTGATATAAAATTTTTCTTTAAGTGTAACTTAAATGTAGCTGCTAAAAGAAGATTCAAAGAACTTCGAAAAAGTAGTAAAGCGATTAAGCTCACCGATGTTAAAAAAGCTATACGTACTCGTGATAATTTAGATAAAAAACGTAAAAATTCTCCTTTGATTCAGGCAGAAAATGCGGTAATTGTGCAAACTGATAAATTAAAAAATATAACAGGCATGCTAAATAAAATGTCTGAAATAATCGAAGATAAAATTAAAGATAAATATGGCAGTTGAAACAAGTAATCAGGAACTATCAAGCTCTCAAAAAGAGTTTGAAATATTATTAAATGATGACTTTAAAGATCGTAAGCTCAAAGAAAATGAAATTATTAAAGCAACTGTAACTGAGATCACTAAAAACTTTGTCGTCGTAGACTGTAAAGCGAAGATGGAAGGCATGATCCCTATAGAAGAATTCAAAAATGATGACGAGCTATCAAAATTGGAAGTTGGTTCTAAAATTGAGGTTTATTTAGAACGTATCGAAAGCTTTAAGGGGGAAATTGTAATTTCAAGAGAAAAAGCAAGACGCATGAACGCTTGGAATAGAATGGAAAAAGTTTTTGCCACTGGTGAAGAAATTACAGCTTATATAACAGGAAGAGTTAAAGGAGGGTTTATTGCAACTTGTGATGGGCTACCTACTTTTATGCCCGCTTCTCAAATTGATGTTAGACCGCTTAAAAAATTTGATCACTTAATGAATGTCCCTCTACAAGTTATTGCAACGAGAATTGATAAAGTTAGAGGAAATGTTTGTACAAGTCGTAGAGCGGTGTTAGAAAAAAGTAAAGATGTTGATGCTAAGGAGGCACTAAAAAACTTAAAAGAAGGTGATGTTATTGATGATGCAAAAGTTAAAGCTACTACTGATTGGGGAATATTTCTGGACATCAAAGGAATTGATGCTTTATTGCATGTAAGTGATCTTAGTCATGGCCGCGTAAAAAAACCAGCAGATCTTGTTACTATAGGTCAAACCATGAAAGTTAAGATAACTAAAATTGATAAAGTCACTAACCGTGTTTCAGCATCAGTTAAAGCTTTAACGGAAGATCCATATGATAGTTTGGAGAAAAAATATAAAATTGGCTCTATCTATACAGGAACAGTTACAAAATTAATGGACTACGGCGCTTTCGTTAGACTGGAAGATGGCATAGAAGGATTAATTCATAGTTCAGAATTGTCATGGACAAATAAAAATATTCAACCAGCTAGAGTCTTGTCATCCTCTCAAGAAGTTAAAATTAAGATTGTATCGATAGATAGTGATGCAAAAAGAATTTCACTATCATATAGAGAAACACTTCCTAATCCATGGAAAGATATTGAGGATAAAGTTGGCGAAGTTATAGAGGTAACAATAAATAATATAACTGAAAAAGCTATCTTTGCTGATTTAGAAAATGGTTTAACAGGAATGCTACATTTCAGAGAACTTTCTTATAACGAGCAAGACAAAGATCTTAAAAGATTTGTAAAAGGACAAAAAATAAAAGTTAAGATTATAGAATTAAAAGATGATAAACTTAGATTCTCAGTAAGAGCAATGGAGAAAGATCCTTTTAGTTGGTTCAAAGAAAATAATAAAAAAGAAGGCTCAATCATAACTACAAGGGTTCATGAAGTTCTAAAAACAGGAATGAAAGTTTCCGTAGATCCTGACAAATATATTATTGTAATGATTAAAAAAAACCAATTAGCCAAGGAATCTGCTGACGCAAGACCAGAAATCTTTGTGGCAGGAAATGCACTAGACGCTATGATTACTGAATTAGATCTCACCAAAAGAGAGGTAACCTTAAGCGTTAAAGCTGCTCAAATATATGAAGAGAAGAGTTTGGTTGCTAAGTTTGGTGCAGGAGCTGCTAAATCTGGAGCAACATTAGCAGGAATTTTTCAAAAGGCTTTAGGTAAAAAACCAATTAAAAAGAAAAAAGAAGAAGAATAGTTTTTGGTTAAGTCAGAAATCATCAAACAACTTCACAAAAAACACCCTTCTTTAAAACGTTCTCAAATTGAAGCTATATTTAATACAATGTTCGATTCAATTTCGGACAGCCTAATTAAAGAAAAACCAGTTGAGCTAAGAGACTTTGGAAGATTCTCTATAAAAACGATTAAAGCTAAATATAATGCTAGAAACCCCAAAACAGGTGAAATTATTTATGTGCCAGAAAAGAAAAAAGTTTCCTTTAAAATGTCAAAACATTTAAAACAAGAAATAAACGAAAATATAAAAAATGAAAAAAAATATATTCTTAGCTCTTGATTTCAACTCTTTAGAAAAAGCCTTAGAAGTGACGGCAAAAACTAAAGATTATTTAGCTGGAATTAAGATAGGATTGGAGCTGTACAGCGCTATTGGTTTAGCTGGGATTAAGGAGTTTGATAAATTTAAATTGCCTATTTTTTTAGATACCAAAATATTTGATATCCCCAATCAGGTAGCAAAAACTGTAAAAGTTATATCTACTATAAAGTCTATTCAGTATTTTACAATCCACGCATTAGGCTCTTTAGAAATGCTAGAAACAGCACAAAAAGCAGCCACTGGTTCAAACTTAGAATTCTTGGCAGTAAGTATTTTAACTTCATGGAACAACAGTAATCTAGAGCAAGTTGGAATTAATCATGATGTAAAAGATCAAGTCAAAATATTAATTAAACTTGCAAACAAAGCTAAGCTCTCTGGTGTTATTGCTTCTAGTCAAGATATTGAACTTGTACGTGAAGTATCAAAAGATATTAAAATTTTCTGCCCCGGCATAAGAGGAGATCAAAATACCCATGACCAGAAAAGAACTTTAAGTTATAGAGAGTTTAATGTTATCGCAGACAATAAATGTTTTGCTGTAATTGGAAGACCCATTTATGAAGGAGACCCTTTAGAAAATATAAAAAAAATTATTAACTCGGCAAAATAATGCAAGTGAAAGTATGTGGCCTAACAACTGCTAAACAAGTTGAAACCTGTATTTCTCATGGCACAAACTTTTGTGGTTTTATATTGAACTATAAAAAAAGTCATAGATTTATTAATTATAAAACTGCAGAACAATTAACTAATATAAAAAAACAAAAAACTTCTTTTGTGGGTGTTTTAGTTAATCCTTCTGAAGAAGAGCTCAAAATTTTTTCTAACCTTAATTTAGATTACTTTCAAATTTATGGAGATTATTTAGAAAGAAACATAAAAGAGATTAAAAACAATTACAAAAAAAAAATAATCTTATCACTTCAAATTAAACACGAGCAAGATGTTCTAAAATATAAGATTTATGAAAAAGTAGCAGATATTATTCTTTTTGACAGTTCTGGTTTAAATAAATCCTTAAGCTGGAATTACAACTGGATTAGACAAGTTCCTGCTTCTGTTACAAGGATGCTAGCGGGTAATATTAATATAGACATGCTTGAAAACTTAAAAGAAATAACAGATATTGTTGATGTTTCTGGAGCTTTAGAAACAGATAAAGTAAAAGACTTAAATAAAATCAAAAATTTTTTAAAAAAAATAAAACAAATTAATGATTAAAATTAAAAAAGGAGTGCTTTTAATAGATCAGCATGACAAAGATGGGATGTATGCTAAAAAATTTGGTGGTTCTTATGTTCCTGAAACCTTAAAAAAACCTATTGAAGATTTAACTAAACTTTTTCAAAAATTACGACATGATAAAAAATTTATAAAAGAGAGAGATTATTATTTTGACAATTATATTGGTGCTCCGACTCCTTTTATTAAACTACAAAATTTAACTCGACATCTAGGTGGAGCTCAAGTTTGGGCTAAAGTAGTATCAGAAGCTAATGGAGGAGCTCACAAAATTTACAACGCAACAGTACACTGCCTTATCGCAAAAAAAGCTGGTAAAAAATATATTATTGGAGATACAGGAGCTGGATACGCAGGAAAAATGCTTAGTATGGCGGCTAAAAAATTTGGCCTAAAGTGTAAAATTTTTATGGGTGCTAAAGATATTGAACGCCAAAAACCAAACGTTGATGCTATGAGAAATAATGGGTCTGAAATTGTACCTGTTTATTCGGGTAGTCAAACATTGGTTGAGGCAGTTAGTGAGTGTATGCGTTATTGGGTTGCAAACTGCGACACTACCCATATGTGTGTGGGCTCAACTGTTGGGCCTAATATCTTTGTAAAAATTTGTGCCTGGAGTACAGCTCAAATTTCAAGAGAACTAATAGTTCAAATAAAAAATGTTTTTAATAAAATTCCTCGGAAAGTAAAATTAATTAATTGTGTTGGTGGAGGAAGTTCTGCTATGGGATTTTGGAACCAATTTATGGATTATAACCCCAATCAAGTCGAATTCATTGGCGTTGAAGCAGGCGGACCAAAAAACAGCCAGCATCACGCTGCCCCATTATCTAATAATGCAAAAATAGGAATTTTACATGGTGCTAAACAGTATGTGATGCAAAATAAAGAAGGTCAAATTAGTAAAACTGAATCTATTTCGGCTGGTCTTGATTATCCGGGCATATCACCTCTTCATTGTTTTTTAAAAGATGTAAAAAGGGCAAGATATACTTCTGCAACAGATGAGGAGGCATTGGCTGCCTTTCAAATAGTAACTAGATTAGAAGATATTTCTCCATCTCTTGAGCCGTCTCATGCTTTTGCTGAAGCTATTAAGCTTGCACCAAAATTAAGTCCTTCAACAGTAATTATTGTAAATAGTTGTGGGGATTCTTTAAAGGATAAATTTATTATACAAAAAAGATTGGGAACCTATAAAAGATGACCTTAAAAATTTATGAAGCTTTTAAGAAGTGTAAGAAAGAAAAGAGGCCAGCGTTATTAACCTACACTGTAGCTGGTGATAATACTAAAAATAAATCATTAGAAATTATTAAATCTATAGCACAGCATGCTGACATTATTGAATTGGGTTTTCCTCACAATACGCCAGTAGCCGATGGGGGGCAGATTCAAGAGAGTTCCCATCGTGCTTTGAAAAATGGCATTACATTAAATAACATTTTTAAAATTGTTAAAAATTTTAAAAAAAGTAGGTACGCTAAGCCTTTAATTTTAATGGGCTACTTCAATCTAGTTTTGCAATACGGGCAAATACCTTTTCTGAAACAATGTGAAAAAGTGGGTGTTGATGGCCTAATTATAGTTGATTTACCTCATCCAGAAAATAGATTTTTTGCTAATCAGTGCAAAAAACACTCTATAAACTTTATTCAACTTGTCTCTCCTACAACTACTATGGAAAGAATGAAAAAAATTATTAAAGATTCACACGATATGGTCTATTATATAAGCATGCTGTCAACAACTGGTGGAAAATTAAAAGTTTCACCTAAAAAAATTTTAGAAAATTACAAACGAATTAAAAGAATTAATCCTAAAAAAAATCTAGTCATTGGTTTTGGAATAACAACTAAAACTATAGCGTCTCTGAAAAATACGGATGGATTGGTTGTAGGCAGCCAATTGTGCAAAGAAATCACGAGATCCTTGAAATTAAGTCAAAATCCTGTCACAAACTTAAGTAGAATGGTATATAATTTGAAAAGGAAAATCATTTGAACTGGATCACAAAATTCATAAAACCAAAAATTGCTTCTTTGTTTAAAAAAAAAACAACAGACTCCGAACAAGTTTTATGGACAACGTGTGAGTGTAAAAATCTAATTTATAAAGAAGATTTACAAAAAAATTTAAATTGTTGTCCTAAATGTGGAACTCATCATAAATTAAGTTGTAGTGAACGCTTTAAAATTTTTTTTGACAATAAAGAGTTTAATTTAATTTCAACACCACTTCCTAAAGATGACCCTATTAATTTTGTTGATAAGAAAAAATATACTGATCGACTTAAATCAGCTAGAAAAATAACAAACCAAGATGATGCTGTAGCTATATCAACGGGTAAAATAAATAATATCCAGGTAACTGTTGGAGCTCAAGATTTCAGATTTATTGGCGGATCATTTGGTGCTGCGTCAGGTGAAGCTTTTATTCATGGTATTCAACATGCTATTGATAATAAAAATCCTTTTATTTTTTTTTCGTGTTCCGGGGGGCAGCGTATGATGGAGTCAGCAATTGCCTTAATGCAAATGAGTAGAACTGTTCTTGCGGTAAATGAATTAAAAAAACATAATTTACCTTACATCGTAGTCTTAACAAACCCGACTACAGGCGGTGTTTCAGCATCTTGGGCAATGCTTGGTGATATTTTAATTGCAGAGCCAAAAGCTGTTGTAGCTTTTGCCGGAAAAAGAGTAATACAAGATACTGTTCGCGAAACTTTGCCACCAGATTTTCAGACTGCTGAGTACGTGAAAGATCACGGAGGAATAGACCTCGTTATAGAACGGCAAAACTTAAGGAATACAATTGGCACACTACT
>Ga0307986_10003376_pt1 | contig 11132 bp, 12 predicted proteins | sample EllFjometageno82_FD_203170 | JGI IMG/M metagenome (GOLD analysis project Ga0307986, IMG submission 203170) | Marine microbial communities from Ellis Fjord, Antarctic Ocean - #82 | ecosystem: Environmental > Aquatic > Marine > Unclassified | place: Southern Ocean | collected 2014-10-09
ACGGTTCATGATAATTTTCAATTTCTTCTGGGAATTTAGAAATTACTGGGTTAATAATTTGCGTCTTTCCCCCTACCCATTTTAGGAACGGTTTCTGTAGAGTAGTCATTAATACTAATACGATTCTTTTTTTAAATTACTTCAAATGTAAGGGAATTGGTAACCGGGTTATAAAAAAGATGAACGGAGCCTTAGGGCTTAACAAAACTGGGTACAAGATGATGGGCGTTGATGGTTACATTTACATTAGAACACATCCAGGCTACGACAAAGAGGATTGTTGTAAACTAGGTATCGCGTCAAATATCCCTGACCGAGATAGTCAATACGCGACCGGCGAAATTAAGAGAGGAGTTTTTCAAAATGTTTATGAAGTCCCTTCCAAACAAATGAGAATCATTGAACGTTTGTTACAGCACGAATACTTGGTATTAAATATCAAATACGACGGCGGGACCGAGTTTTACAATAAAAAAATTATTGATCTTATTGAACCTTACTTTATATCTAATAAGATTAAGTACAGAAAACTGACTATTGGGGAAATCGGGGATTTGTTGAGGTGCAACAGAGTAAGGAAAATCGTAGAGAAAATAAATATCAGATCGGTTATCCAGGTATTGAAATCCAAAAGAACCTACAACCCTAGAGATTACCAAATTGATATTGTTAAAAAATCGGCAATACACTTTCAACGGTATGATAAAGGTATTCTCGCATTGATATGTGGGGTAGGGAAAACATTAATTTCTCTATGGATAGCCAGGGAATTGAACATAGGTACATTCCTTGTAGGCGTTCCTAATATATTATTGCTGGAACAATGGAAAGAGACTATTAATATTTTATTCCCGAATAGTCCGTGCTTGATAGTTTGTAGTGGCATAGACACAGATGACATCACATTGTTCTTAGAAAACAATAATGAAAAGTCCGTAGTGATAACAACATATGCATCATCGTATAAGGTTTATGACGCAACTAGGGAAATAGACTTCGTATTTGATATTAAAATAAACGACGAGGTTCATCATTTAACAAGTAACGATTTAAACACAGAAGGGAGAACATATGTCAACATGCTTAAGATTAAATCAACTAAGCAACTGTCCTTGACCGCTACACTAAAGATACTTGAAAACCAGGAAAATGGGAGAGAAGAGGAAATAATTGTTTCAAATGATAATAATGTATTGTTTGGGGAAATTATTGATAGAAAGTGTCTGCTGTGGGCGATTAATGCTGGTATTATTTGTGATTATGTCATCCAGACTATCGTCACGGACGAAGAACAGCTAGAACATCAATTGGTTGAATTTAACATCGCCAATGAAAATGACAAGAGGATGTTCCTATCAGCCTTTGCATCTTTGAAAAGTATAAACGACGGATATTCTCACCGCCTACTTATTTATTCAAACAACAAAGAGAATTCCCTGAAGCTGATAAAGTATATACAATTGCTACTGGAAAATAAATATTTTCACCTACCTGATCTTTATTTTTCAGAATACAACAGTGACCTGGACAAGCGTACTCAAAAAAAAATAATAACCGATTTTGAGCATAACAAGGAATGTATTATTACGTGTGTGTATTGTTTAGGGGAAGGATGGGATTGCCCATTGTTAGACGGAGTTGTATTTTCTGAAAATATGACTTCAAACATCCGCATAGTCCAGTCTGCTTTGAGAGCAAGTAGGAAAAATAAAAAAGATACCAACAAAAAAACTAAGATAATTCTACCCGTTTTAAACCGGGATGATTGGACAAAGGATAAAGATAATTCTGACCTTAAAAAGGTGAGGGAAGTTATTTATCAAATGGGTCTAGAGGACGAAACCATCAACCAGAAAATCAAGGTGTGTAATATCAGTATTGAAAAAACGAAACCTAATAAGGTAGACCACGAATTAGTAGTAGATGGTTTTGGTGAACATGATAACGAGCTTACTCAAAAATTGAGACTTCAAACTATTAAGCGCGCATCACTCGGGACAACCTACGAAAAAGCAAAAAAAATCATATTAGAAAAAAACATAAAGACCAAACCTGAGTATTTTGAATTGTGCGAAAACGACAACAGACTACCAACTGATCCTTATGTAGCCTATACCTCGTGGGCGGGGTGGGTAGATTTTTTAAGCACCAAACGAGAATACTATGAACTGAAAACTTGTAAGGATAAAGTAAACGAATACATGATTTCGTATCCCGCACTAGGAATAAACTCCCTAGATTTATCAAATATGTGTAGCGATCTATGTAAATTAGATCCGATGTTTCCGCCAAATGGTTTGTGGGTAGACTACTATAACATAAATGAACTTGGGGATATAATCAATATCGTTATTAAAAAGAAAAAAACAAGGATTGTTTTGTAAATTAAGCAAAAATCTCATTCTTCGGAAATATCAAAACCGCGTATCTTTTTCCTTCGTCAAGGAATTACAACTTATATAAAGAAATAAACTAATATAGAATATAATAAACCTAGTAATGGCGAAGTATTCATGCGATCTGTGTCATAAAGAATTTGGCCAAAAAGGGGATTTGACTAAACACAAGAATAAGAAATCCCCGTGCGTAACACTAGATGAATTGCAAAAAACTAGTGAAATTAAGGGTATTGATCAAGATAATAAAACAGTGCTTATCAATGTATTCAAAAGCTGTTTAAACATACTGAGGGACAATGGCGAGGGGTTAACCGGAGAAAAAGCGTTAAGAAATATGACGTATTTGATGATATTGAAATTACTTGAACCTCATTTTGGAAGTGAAATTGATATTGACAATACCGAGTATTACGACTTTAGCGAATTTGAAGAAAATGTCCTTGAAGAAAATAAAAAAAAACTACTGAGTATTGTTAGGTTTACAAATCTATCTAATGAACCGGAAGATAACATCCCTAGGAATATGAAGTATCTGTGGAATATCGTCCTGTCAAACCACCCAGCTACGAAAAACATTTTCTTGAAAGGTAAAGGATTTGATATTCGGCACAAATCTACCTTTAAAAAGGTAATTGATAAATTGAACACCATACCTGATACAGATGCTGACATATTGGGTAATGCATACGAGGAAGTTATCCAAAACGGTAATAAAGGGAGAGATCTTGGACAGTTTTTCACTCCGTCAATAATTAAAAGAATGATGGTGAACCTAATTGACCCACAGATTCACCCAGACGGAAAAATAGACACGTGCGCAGATCTTGCTATGGGTACCGGAGGCCTTTTAATTACATACCTGAAGCATGTTTTGTATCAAGCGAAGGCGAAAAATATTAAACCGGATTGGGATTTTATTAAAACAGAAGGATTATACGGCAAGGAATTGGAACCAGATACGTATCAATTGGCTGTGTCAAATATGTTACTCTCGTCAGGACACATGTTTAATAACATAGACAAAGGAGATTCTATTCGTGACCCCATTACTAGGAAGTTTGACAACATTCTTGCTAATCCCCCATTTGGTGTCAAGATAGATTACGACGACTTTGAAAGTTCATTAAAACCCGAATACCTACCCATTAAGACGGATATCGCAGAATCCTTATTTATTCAAGCAATTATTTTTATGCTAAAGATTAATGGTAATTGTGCGGTGGTATTACCTTATGGTAAATTCTTGCACTCAAAGATCAAGGCGTTGAGGGAGGTGAGGGAATACCTTATGAAAACGTGCGACTTAAAGGAGATTATACGCCTACCAATGGGTATTTTCACATATACTACGGTTGAAACATGTGTCCTTCATTTTGTGAAAAAGAGGGAAGGAACAGATGTCTTGAAAACCTCCGTTAAAGCGACGAAAACTCAAAAGGAGGGACGGGAATATAAGTTTTCAAAAACTCATCAAACGTCAAAAGTCAAATTTTACGGATTTAATGAAAAAAATGATGAAAAATACCTACTTGGGGAAGTCCCCATTGATAAAATTGCGAGCAATTCGTACCAACTTAGGTATGACGAGTACATACAAGATGAAATTGAAGAAGAATTGTACGAGGATGGTATTGTCGTAAAAACCTTGGGAGAAGTCTGTAGCGGTATTAAGGGAGATAAAAAAAATAGTAAGGATGGGAAAAAAACTGGATTGTACCCATTATACTATTGTTCTATATTGGGGTATTTATACCTAGACACATATGATTATACAGGAGATGGTATTATTATCAATAAAACAAATGGATCTGGCAAAGCGATGATATACTATGGGAATGATAAATATAATGTTGGTCAAACAACTTTACATTTTAAATCTACAAGTGATACAGTTATCACTCGGTATATTTATTATTACCTACTTCATAACATACCCTTGATAGAGCGACACTTCAAGGGTGCTAATCAAAAATCTATCGTGGAAAATGATCTGTTTAAAATAAAAATCCCGATCCATTCACTTGAAAAGCAAAAAGAAATTGTTGCATACTGTGAAAAGAATGATGAGATCGTCAAACAACTAGAAAAAGAAATTGAAAACAAGAAAACTCAAACGCGGCAATATATTGAAGGAATTGCAAAATTGTAAATCATCATTGAAGTGGTGATAATACGATATAAAATAATAATCCTATTACTAGTAATGCAGCCTTCCCCGTATGGAGATGTTTTTTCATTAAATGACCTGGACGATAAGCCCCCGTGTTCCGTGACAGTAACCAATGCACCAGTTAGTATTAGGGAATATGCCAAGAAATTTTTCAAGTTTCCGCTGCCGCCAGATCCTCCTGATGTATTTGATATACTGGAAAGAGGGTTACTGATGAGCGGCTGAGATATTTTTAAAATTAAAATCTTGACGCTAATTGAGTGACAAGTAGATGACAAACTCCACCAGCTTTTACCCCGTTTATGTTCTCAAGCGTATTTGGTACGGTATTCACCCAAGTTCTAATGCTTTGAAAAAAGAAGCCGCATTTAATGACCTAAAAGATTGGGACATGGGCGAAGATGACAAGGAAGACTATGAAATTATTAATAATAATTTCCAGGGACCAGGATGTGTTGATAAAGTTTTTAACTGGCACGATAAAAATTGTGTGTGATCCTTAGGGATTTATAGAATCTATTTATAACTAGTGTTTAATCATTAAACCCTAGTTATAATATTTATGACCACCCCGTGCCGATTTATTTAATAGTAACGCCCGCCGAACTCGTTGCCGGAAATCCCCTTGTGCGCGCGGGCCGCGAGTTCGTGAGCGGAACCCCAGCCAGCAACGCCATCAGCCCGAGCTCCGTGGGTAAGTTGGAGTAGAGTCCAGATAGTGCCTACGATAGACAGTACCATAACAAGCGTCCAGATAAAACCGGAAGCAGTGTCCTTAGCGCAGGTCTTGTTCGCGCAGCAACCGTTGGCGTCATCAGCATCCTTCAGCTTGTTTAACTGGCCAAATGCCATCCACAGAACTACGGTGGATACAAAAGGGTAAAGCCACATCTTCCAATCTTTCATCAGATTCTTAAGGTTGAAGCCGTCAAGGTGTCCCATTGTTTAATTACTCTTTAGAAATATTTTAATTCCCCGAGAATTGATTAATAGTTTTAAAGATATAATTTAATGAATATTAATGAATTTCCTAGACTTCCTGAAAATCCGCGATTTGTCTGAGATAGAATATATTTCTGAAAAATGTGAGAGTGATGTTATCCCAGATGAATTAATTGAATGTAAGTGCTGTGATAAACATAAAAATAATTTCCCTAAAATAACCAATAATGGGAATGTGAAATGGAATGGAATGCTTGATTGGGATAAAGAGACTGATTATTATAAGGAATCAGAATGTAGGTGCCCATGTAGACATATTGCCCGCCACATTTGCATAGTAATTGAAAATAGACATATTTATGATAACTTGACGGACTCGGACTCTGACTCGGACTCGGACTCCGAATCACAAAGTCTTGGAGAAGATTCCGAAAGAAGTGAAGATTCTGATTCCGCTGGATCATTAAAGGATTTTATCGTTGAAGACTCTGGAATGTCTTCAAGAGAAAGACGTAAACTTGAGAAAGCCGTTAGGCGCAACAAGAGATGGTAATCATTGACTGTTAAGCCATTTATAAAAGTAACCAATTATCGGGGGAGCGCCAGCAGGTTTATAAGAATATTTCCACGACATTTTAATCATTGGGATACTATTGTCATTTAATCTATTTATAAGCTCCTGAGAAGGGGGTTTACTCATTTCAATAGTATTATCTTTGGGGTTTAGTCGTGTTAATCTCCATCTAGCGGAATTTATCTTCTTTTCGTTAAGGAACCTATTATCGCCTTTCCTACACATCCCGACTATTGTTGTATGAAAAGACCAATAACTTGTTTCTGAAATTTTATTTTTCCAATATTCATTGTACTTTTCTGTGAATTTAGACATTAACTTGTTATCCTTAGAGCACGCTATAAACCAATTACCTATTCTACATGTATTGTCGTATCTTATTATAAAATAATTATTTACAAGATTACCCGGTAGCCAGTTATCAAGGGGTTTCTTACAGAAATTGGTGGCATCTGTCCACACTCCTCCGTGAATACTTAATAAATTAGCTCTTATTAAATCTGACTGAACCTGCCTACTTTTCTTGGTGAAAATGCCACTAAGTAGCTCAGTGCTTAGGTAAGAATAAATATTTTTTTGATCTAATTTTATTATATTCCAACTAGGGTTGAATTTTTCCCAGGATTTTAAACACAATCTACACACATCGGGGAGTTTAGGGTTATTATCCCAACCTGTGTCCCAATAAATAAAAATATTCCGGGGGATTGAGTCGTTCGTTGATAATTCAAGGGCATTTTTATTTAAGTAATACAGGATTATTACCAATATTATTGATAATACGCATATACACGGGATGATCATTAAATATAATAAATATTTTATTTAAAAATAAGAATAAATGGGCTACTACTAGGACACGTGGGGATCGAACCCACGACCACCAGATTAAAGGTCTGGCGCTCTACCAAACTGAGCTAGTGTCCCATTTATGCTTATAACAATATTCCGTAGGAATCTTTAAGTTTGTTTATTTTTAAGTAGTGTTACTCTTCCTGTACCAGTAATTCGTTTAACATTGGACTGGTTTTCACAATCCATTCAGCTAGAGCATTAGACCCTAAAACTTTTTGAATTAATTCACAATGAACTACATCTCTCATATAAGTTTTCCAATAAATTTGCCTACAAGCGGGACATTTTTTAGAGCCATCGCTATCAAATTCTTCTGTGGTCATCGTGAGGACATTCCCAACATAATACAAATCCCAGCACTTATTACACATAGGATAATTACAATTTGGAGTTTCGCACCTATTTATTACACAATTACCATTTTCAAAACAAATAGAACATTCCATTTATAAAATATTACTTTACTACTTTAAATTACTTTCAAAGAAGATTAAGTTTGTTTATTTCCAAGGATAGTCTGTGTATCTTACCTTAGATAACAATTTATCCCCGTAATATATCTTACAATAAAATCCGTATCTACACGGTGGCGTATTATCTAGTTCGTCTTGCTGGGTTTTGATATCAAGTTCCGAGAATAATGTTATTTTTCCATAATCCGCTGTTTCGTATTCACCTTCAATTAACGCCTGCCCGTGTTGTTCACGAATAAGTTCATAAAATTTACTCAATGAAAAAAAGTAATTGAGATGAGGCATTTTTTTATCATAGAAATGATCAATTAAACGCGGGAATATTTCATTGTGCGAAGAAGTTGCTATAAACCCGTTGTAAATTCCGGCCCCACCATTTAATACATCATTAGATAACCTAATTTTTCTTACGACACTAGTTTCAGGTTTTTCTAGTGTGGCCGCGTTCTGTGGTATTTTGCCCGTGCCACGTCTCATCAGTACTGTGTATAATTTATTTTGACCAGAGTGATCTATAAATTCATCAAGATTCATTACAAGATCTGTTTTTATATCTAAATATATACCTCCGTGCAAATATAAGATACAATACCTGAAAAAATCTGCTTTGTGTGCGCCGCGTACGAGGCTGTTAAATTTATCTACGTATTCTGGTCCGAGTTTTGACAATTCCCTCCTACAGTCGTCATCATCATATATGATTATTTTGTAATTTTTATGGTTATTTATCAATTTGTCCTTGACATGTTGCGGTATCTTATGTTTTGCGTGATAAGTTGCATGAATAATTTTCGGGATCACCCCAGTTTTTGGGTGACTTTTGCCCACATTAATAATTTTACGGGAAATTTCATTCTTATTTCCTTTATACATACATACCATTACTACTACGGTAATAAATAATATTGCACACGCGCATATTAATAATTTCATACTTAATATAAGTTATGATTTTAAATCTATCAAATTCTCAGTTTTGGGAGGAGTTATATTAGCAAGTTGACGTGTGAGACAGTCAATTATGATCGTTTTTTTCTGAATTTCAATTTCTAATGACGAGAGAATCTTTCGTTGTGAAAGAACAAGTTCTTTTGACTTTTCAAGTTCAACAAATAAATTCGCTTTATTATTATTTATCTCACGAAGCCACTTTTGATGGCGTTGTGTCTTAGTATGTGTATTAAATTTTGCCCTAGTCTCGTAAACTTTGTCTTTTCTTGCCCCGCATAGACAATAAATCCCATTTTTTATTACAGGAGAATGATCAATATAATTCCCATTTGAATCAATATCAGGTGAATACGTGTCCGGCGTAAGGGAAATATCCATTACTATAATTTAAAAGTAATCTTTAAATTAGTACCTAGCACCGGTGCACCATTTGTTTATTTCATATAGTTCTTTATATAATGTCCTGATAACTAGGTAAACAAATTCTGTCGTTGTATCTATTATACTTTCCATTACTAATACATTTAAAATAATACTACTAATAATAACAATGGAGTCTATGAGTTCTGGGACGATAAGCGTAATTATTGGATGTATGTTCTCGGGAAAAACATCTGAATTAATTAGGATCGCTAGGAGAAATAAAGTCATAAATAAAAAGGTTCTACTGATTAATCACACAGATGATGTCCGATACTCAGATTCTCAAGTAATATCACACGATCTTATTGGTATTGACTGTATTATGTGCAGTGATTTAAATGATATATTCGGCATGGATCTTTACAAAGATGCCGATATCGTGTGCATAGACGAAGGTCAATTTTATCTTAATTTGTATTCTTTTTGTAAAAAAGCTGCAAACGAAGACTCCAAGCACGTATATGTGTGCGGACTTGACGGAGATTACAAACAAGAGCCATTTGGAGAAATTTTGATGCTTATTCCCATCGCAGAAGATGTTAAAAAACTTAACGCCTTTTGTAAGGGGTGTAATAACGGAAACCTTGGTTTTTTCACCAAAAGAACCGTGAAATCTGATGAAAAAGTACTAATCGGTAGTACAGAATCTTATATCCCAGTTTGTAGAAAGTGTCTGAATACCGATTAAAAATATTTATTATTATAAAGAATGCAATTAGAATTTTGGAAATGGGATAAAAGTGAGATCATTGGTCTTGTTGGGATTATCATAGGAATAATTGGATCTTTGATACAACTCAATAAAACCCATAAAACCCAAAATGTAACATCTTTTTCTTTTATGTATTTAGTATTAATATTCTTTTCAGAATTTATGTATCTTAGTCAAGGTGTAATGAAACATAGTGGAACTATGGTCGCAACAAGGGTCGCAACATGTACCTGGTATTTATACCTACTTATTATGTGGGTAAACACTATGAAGAAAAATGATCCTGAGACAAGTGGTTCTAGTAGTCCCAGTAAGTAGTACTATCGTTTACCGCGGCGTTTTCCAAAGAAGAGATCGCCAAGAACACCAGTACCATCACTAGTATCAACATAGTAATACGATAGTATGTATTCTAATTGGCCAATAGTTAGAATATTTACGAATTGTAATATTTGTAGTAGTGATGTTTTGAAATTATTGTACAGGACGTGTCCAGGCATGCGCGAATTTATCAAACTCGGGTGGCGTATCCCCATAATGCTGTGCTGGTCGACGTAGGAAGGACCGCGGCTATGATGATTATGGTTATCGGTTCTAGGATTAAATCTTTTAAATATTATGTATCTTTTAAATACGCTATTAAGTATGTTATGTACTGTGTCAGAATGATATTTAAATTCCTTCTTGCGGTCAGCAAGGTTTGGAAATAACTTCCCTGGTTTCCACCATTCATATATAGTCTCGTCCGTTCCATCTCCGGGCGAATTTTCGGGATATTCGCCTCTCCACTCCCAACGTCCCTCAGAATATTTTGTGTCCAGACCAATTTCGTTCGCGCGGTCTAATGCGTCTACCTCCCATTTCATAAGTTCAGGGAACAATACATTTATCATCTGAATAATTTGTGAATAACTAAAGTAAAGTCCTCCCCTTTTTTCGGGTATTTTGTTTAATTCCTTTTTGCGCTGTTGTGCTGTGAAAGCGCCTGCTGATTTTCTTTCCTTGTCTAATTTTATATCTAGGAAATGTTTCCTAACTTTTCCGCCACCCGTTTGTTTTAGGCGTGTTAATTGTTCTGGTGTAAAAGTTCTATTTTCTAGTAACATATTTTTCTTTAATTTATTTCCTGCATTTATTAATACTTTATGTCTTTTGTCATCTGGATTTATGTTTCTAATATTAACATTTATTTCGTCCATTGATCCATAATCTTCAAACGATTTTCCTTGTGGGAATTCCATAGTTGGGGCACGGAATAACCTAATGTCGTCATCAATCCCCCAAGTTCCGTTGCTTCTTAGTACTGGTATTCCATCATTAAATGCTTTTATAATACTGCTAGCTCTATAATACGACGATGAGCCCCGAACAGGTTCGTATCTAATTATGTCTTGCTCACTGGGGTTTAGTCTCGTTCTCGCTTCGTGTATTATATATCCAGGTGCCCAATCTGTTTCTTCTCTCTCATTAGATGACATACTATGTAATAAATCTTTTTCGTGCCACCCATGACATACACCACTGAAAAAATAAGAAAGAAATTGAAAAGTTTGGAACCCTACGTCTTTTCTTTTTGAACCGAGCGCATCAGCTATCACAGTGTATTTGTTTTTTAAACAATGTAGTAATTGTA
>Ga0307986_10003378_pt1 | contig 11122 bp, 11 predicted proteins | sample EllFjometageno82_FD_203170 | JGI IMG/M metagenome (GOLD analysis project Ga0307986, IMG submission 203170) | Marine microbial communities from Ellis Fjord, Antarctic Ocean - #82 | ecosystem: Environmental > Aquatic > Marine > Unclassified | place: Southern Ocean | collected 2014-10-09
TATTAGTCTCTATTATATTCTTTTTTATACTCTTTTTTTTCGTACTCATCTTTTTTTGAAAAATATTTAGCTTCTAAATTAAATTTTTTAACCTTAACCGTCATATATCTTAGAAGATTTTTATCAATTATTTCATTTTTTTCTAATTCGTCAATAATTTTTCCAGATCCTTTAATTTTAAAGTGCATATAGATGCCTTTTTTATTCTTTTTAATAATGTAGGCTAAGTTTAACAAACCCCAATCTTCAGTTTGCACTATTTCTCCTTCATTTTTTTCTACTATTTTAGAATATTTCTCAGTTAACTGCTTAATCTGAGCTGGGCTTGTATCTTGTCTAGCAACTATTGTATGTTCGTATAAATTCATAATTGTTCTTTAATAAAAATTGAGGATATACTATTATAATTGTTGAATTACAACACTTAAAACCATAATAAAATTTAGATATTTAAATGTTTTCTGTTATTTTTCCAGGTCAAGGCTCACAATTGGTAGGAATGGGCAAAGATCTACATTCCAAATATAGCTTAGTTCAAGATCTATTCAAGGAAGCAGATGATACTCTTGGCTTCTCACTATCAAACCTTATTTTAAATGGCCCTAAAGAAGAATTAGACTTAACTGAAAATACTCAGCCAGCAATATTTTTGCTCAGTTATTCAATATTCAAGTTAATCAAAGAAGAGTTTAAAATTGATTTAGATAAAGCAAAATTTTATGCAGGACATTCTTTAGGGGAATACTCTGCATTAACTGCTGCTGGGTCATTATCATTTTTAGATACTTTAAAAATATTAAAAATTAGAGGTAATGCGATGCAGAACTCTGTTCCAAAAGGAGTGGGTGGTATGGTTGCAGTCTTAGGTTCTGAAATTGAATTAATAAAAAAAATTATAAATGAGAATAAAGATAGATATGAATGCTTTATTGCAAATGATAATTCCGTAGGTCAAATCGTATTAAGTGGAAAAATAGAAGACCTTGAAAAAATCATGATTGATTTGAAGGCTTCAAATATCAAAAATATTAAATTACCTGTAAGTGCTCCATTTCATTGTAAATTAATGAATAACGCTACACTTGTAATGAAAGAAGAAATAGCAAAATTAAATTTTAATGAACCTAAAAATATCCTTATTTCAAATGTAACAGGTAAAGAAATATCTAATTCAAATGAACTAAAAGAATTACTAGTTAAACAAATTGAAAGTAGTGTTCGTTGGCGTGAGAGTGTTTTATTAATGATTGAAAAGGGTGTTACAGAGTTTATAGAAATAGGACCTGGTAAAATTTTATCAGGATTAATAAAGAGAATTGACAGAAATGTTAAAGTTAGTGCAATAAATACAGAAGAGGATATAAAGTTAATTAATATCAATGAATAGTTTAAAAGATAAAAATATTATAGTCACAGGTGCCTCAGGTGGAATTGGGAATTCTATAGTTGAGAGATTAAATCAAAATGGTGCAAATATTTTAGCTACTGGCACAAGAATGGAGAAGCTAGAAGAGTTAAAAGAAAAATTTAATAATATAAAAATTCTTAAATTTGATATTTCTCAACACGACAAAATTGAAGAATTCATAGAAAATGCTACCAAAGAACTAGGTGGATCGTTAGATTGCATTGTTAATAATGCAGGTATTACAAAAGATAATTTAACTATTAGAATGAGCTTAGAAGAGTGGTCAAAAGTGATAAATATTAATTTAACCTCCACATTTCTAATGTGCAAATATTCAATAAAAAAAATGCTAAAAAATAAATCTGGAAAAATTATTAATATAACTTCAGTTGTTGGGCATACTGGTAATGTTGGACAGGCAAACTACACAGCATCTAAAGCAGGAATAGTTGCAATGTCAAAAAGCTTAGCAATTGAATATGCGAAAAAAAATATTAATGTTAACTGCATATCTCCTGGCTTTATTAGTACTGCTATGACAGACCAAATAGATGAAAAGTTCAAAGAAAAAATAATTGCTAAAATTCCATCTAATAGACTAGGTAAACCTGAGGATATAGCTAATGCAGTTAATTTCCTAAGCTCAGATCAGTCGGATTATATTAATGGAGAAACACTGCATGTTAATGGTGGCATGTATTTGGGTTGACAAAACTACTTTTTAAACTATTAACGAATTATAACAAAAAGGAACATTATGTCAGAAGATATTTCAAACAAAGTTAAAAAAATTGTAGCAGATCACTTAGGTATTGATGAAGCTAAAGTATTAGATGATTCAAGTTTTATAGATGATCTTGGAGCAGATAGTTTAGATACAGTTGAATTAGTAATGGCTTTTGAGGAAGAATTTGGTTCAGAAATTTCAGATAGTGAAGCTGAAAAAATTCTTACTGTAGGAGACGCCGTTAACTTTATAGCGGGCAAAGCAAACTAGAAATTAAATGTCCATAAAAAAAGATGGGACAATGGTAATTTTATCATCCCCATCTGGGGCAGGTAAAACAACGCTAGTAAAACTTCTTTCTAAAAAAAAATTTTTTCATATTTCAGTATCTCACACAACAAGAAAACCTAGACCTAACGAAATTGCAGACAAAGATTACTACTTTGTTGATCATGATAAATTTAAAAATTTAATTAAAAATGAAGAGTTCTTAGAATACGCAAAAGTATTTAACCACCTTTACGGAACAACTAGAACACCAGTCATTGAAAAATTAGAAAAAAGTGAAAACGTGATATTTGATATTGATTGGCAGGGAGCTGATCAAATTAAGAATAAAAAATTAAACTATAAATTAATTACGTTTTTTATTTTACCTCCTAGTAAAGAAATATTGTTTGCGAGACTATCCAATAGAGATATGAAAGATAAATTAATAGTAGAAGAGCGCATGAAAGAATTTAGCAGAGATGTTTTGCATTGGATTAATTATGACTACGTAATTATTAACGACAATCTAGAAGAATGTTATTCGAAAATTAGTACTTTAATTGACGCTGAAATTAACAATGGCTCTAAAGATTATGATAAAGATTTTATCAGAAAGCATATTGAGAAACTAACCTCTTAAGTCTTCATATTCTTTTACAAGCTTGAAGTATATTTCGGGCTCAAGGTTTTGAGGTCTAAGATTAAGATCAATGTCGAATTTTTCTGCAACTTGTTTTCCATTAACAAAAACTTGATTGAAGGGTTTTTTTAACATTTTTCTTCTTTGACTAAAAAATATTCTAGTAATCTTTTCAAGATTTTTAGGATCTTTTAATTCAAAAAAATTTTTCTTTGGAGTAAATAAAAGTAAAGAACTATCTATTTTAGGTCTTGGCGAAAAACTTTGTGGTTTAATATCTATTATTTTTTCTACATTCAATTTCCAACTAGCTAAAATTGACAGTCTACCGTACGTAGAGTTATTAAATTCAGATATAATTCTATCAGCAACTTCTTTTTGAAACATTAATACCAGACTTTCAAACCAAAAATTTGAGCCAATATTAAGAATCCATTTGGACAAGATTTCTGTTGATATGTTATAGGGTAAATTACCAAAGACAGATAACTTTTGCTCTGAAATTTTATCTTCAGATATTTTTAAAATATCATCATTGATAATTTCTATTTCATTATCAAACTTTTCTTTTAATAATATGGTTAAATCATCATCTTTTTCTACAACATAAAGTTTTTTTGGCTTTTGTTTTAAAATATACGTGGTCAGATTGCCACTTCCTGGTCCGATTTCTAAAACTTCCTTGTTTGTAATATCTGTTGTAGAAACAATTTTTTCAAGAACCTCCCTATCTATCAAGAAGTTTTGTCCAAGGCTTTTTTTTGCTTTTATATACACTTATTTATCCAAAAACTTTAAGGCTTGAATTAAGCTTTTTGGATTAGATAAATTTTTACCTAACATGGAATAATTTGGACCATGATCGGGTGAAATACGAGTAAATGGTAAACCTAAAGTAATGTTGATTGCATCAAAGTTATACAAAGCCTTCATAGGAGAAAGAACTTGATCATGATACATACCAATAATTACATCATATTTTTTTAATAATGATTCTGTAAAAATAGTGTCAGCTGGAAATGGACCACTTATTTTAGTATTTTTTAATCTCAATCTTTTAATAGCTGGAATTATTATTTTCTCTTCTTCAGAATTTAGAAAATTACTTTCACAATGAGGGTTTAAACCAGTTATTGCTATCTTTGGAAGTTTATTAAATTTTTTTTTATAAAACTTATTAATGAGATTAACCTGAGTATATATTTTTTGTTTTGTTATTTTTTTATGAACATCTTTTAAGGAAAGATGTGTTGTTAGAGGACTAACAGATAAACTTTTATTAAATATCAACATCGCAACTTTATTTTTACTTGTTTTCTTTGCTAAATATTCTGTAATACCCAAACTTTTTCCATTTAGAAAAGATTTTTTTGAAATGGGACCATTAATAAATTTTGATAAATTGTTTCGCCTTATAATATCTAAAGCAATTTCAAAGCTTTCACTTATATATTTATTTGATTTACTGGTAATTTTTTCAAAACAATTTTTAAAGACATAATCAACATTAATTAGATTAATTTTGTTATTATTCAATTTAGAGAGATTTTTTAATTTTTTGTCGATATCATTTATTTTGAAAGTAAAACCTAATTTTTTCATTTGCATTTCAAGTAATTTTCTAGAGACAACAATTATTAATGGTGATTTAAAAGTATTAGTTTTTATACTTTTAAAAAAAATTTCTAAAAATACACTATTGGGTTCTCCACCCACAATTATTATTGGTTCTTTACCCATTAAAATCTAAATTCTTTTTTACTTTATTGTAATAAATTTTTGAATATTGATTTAACTGTCTGTTACGTTCATAATTGATTGCTTTTTTAAATTCACTTTCTATATCAATAGTAGTTTCTAAGTTTTTTGTATTTATCAATTTTAATATCAATATACCATTGGATAAAATTATAGGTTTTGTAATTTCTCCTATTTTCAAGTTACTTATATTTTTTTTAATATTATCATTAAGTGAATTTTTATTTATCCACCCAATATCACCGCCAATTTTAGCTGATTCAGAAAAGCTATATGTGGCAGCGCTATTTTTAAATCCTATTTCATTTATGCTTCTAACCACCTCGTTATATTTTATTTCAATTTCCTCTTTGTTTATTACTTCAAAGATAATCTCAGATAATTGATATTCTTTTGACTGAATTTTACTATTTTTTAGAATTTCTTTTTTTATTTTAGCCTCATTAATAGTTATTTTAGAGCTATATTTTTTTATAATTAGCTCATTCCATAATGCATCAATAGTTATTTTTATTTTAATATCCTTCAATTTCAGGTCATAATCTTTTAAGTATAGCTCAAATTCACTTAAGGATTTTATGTTTAATCTTGAGTAAATATTTTTTAGTAGAAGCTCTGAATAGTTCTCATTTATTTTTATTTCTTTAAAATTTTTTGACACTTCAATTTTTTTTATTTTTTCTCTAATTATTGACTCATTAGAAATATTTAAAATCTTTTGTTTATCTAATTCTTTTAAGGAATTATTAAGAGCTATCAGATATTTAAATTCATTTTTAATATCAATGTTGGTTATAATTTCATTTTGAATGTTATGAATTATTTTTGTTTCTATTGATTTGGCATTACTCATTGTAATAAATATAATCAATATAAAAAAATAATTTTTCATTAATCTTTTCTATTTTTGTTTAAAACCATTTTGTCAGGTGAAAATGTTCCAAGTGGAACAATAGTAATGGAAAAAAATAATTCCTCACTTGGGATAATATCCACATCATTGTAATATCTTTTCTTATATCTTATACCTGCAGTTAAGCAGTCATTCTTATACTCATATAATAAATTATAGTATTCTGTTAAATTAAGTTCTCGGTTTCTTCTTGTACTGAAAGATAAAGAATTTTCATCATCAAAATTATATTCTGTTTTATTTTCGATTATATGAGCTTTTCCAATAACACCTCTTTCTTTTAAATAATTAAATTCAGTAGTAAAATTATTAAATTTCATTTTAGTTATCAGAGAATTATATTCAGATGAGCTTAAATCATTTGTTAGTGAAAAATTGTAACCAAATGAAATATCCTTAATTGGTTTAAAATTAAATTGTCCAAATATATTTGAATTCTTTTTATTTAAAGTACTATTTATCGGTATATCTTTTTCTTCAGTTAACCTTAATACTGTTGCAAGTTTAAAATCAATATATTCTTCTATTTTACTTATTTCATCAACTGTATTAATTTTTTCATTTTTAAAATTTAAACCTAGGGTAATAGACTCTCCTGTCTCAAATGAGTCTCCTAAACTTAATCGATTAGTAGCAAAAACATTACCAACATCAATTCTTCTAACTGTACTACTATTATCTTTCATTTCGTGAGGGCTAAATCTTAGTGATAATTTTGGTTCTAAAGTATTAAAGGATTTAGAATCTTTTTTAATTAATGGTAATGAAGCGTTGTATGAGTATGCACTCATTAATTCAGATTGTGGACTATTTTTATATATGGCAGTATTTTTACCAATAGTATTGATATTTTTTACAGAGACTTCAAAATTTGTTTTAATCCCATTATCAAAAAAATTATCTAATGTAGAATAATTCAGGTCGTTTGAAAGATAAGATGAGACAACATTTGTGTTGTTTAACGTATTGTTTCCGTAAGAATTAAAATTAAAACTTCCACTAACATTTGATAATTCAAAATTTTTTGAAAAATTGTAAGTAGGTAAGACATATTGATATCTATCACTATTTTTACCACTTAAAGTTTCATACATTTCAAACGATGTTGTGAAATCATAGCTTTCATGCTCTAAATCAAGTTCAACTCTTGATTCGAGTACACTATTGTCATCCAATAGAAGTGGAGATTGTAAACCATATAATTTTAGATAGTTATCATTTGATACCTTTTGATAGTTAATTTTAAGTGTGCTATTTTTGTAATCATTTAATGTTAGGTCCATTATTGTGCTCGTGAATAGATGTGACCTTGAATCTCCTTGATGATTTTCCAGACCTTTAAGAAGACTAAAATCTGCAATAGTCAGTGAATTTTTAGTTAATTGCCTATACTCATTCTGTAATAAAAATTTATTACTATCAAATAGCCTTGGTTTTATTGTTAAATCTTTATCTTCAGATATTATAAAAAAATATGGCGTATAAACTGAGCTACCAAGGTTATTAGAACTGCCAAGTTCTGGTTTTAAAAAACCAGATTGTCTCTCCACAGATGGGTCTGGATGAAAAAATTTAGGAAAATAAACAACTGGAAAATCATATAGTTCTAACCAAGCATTTTTATAAACAATTTGCTTTTTTATTTTGTTGTGATGAATTTTAGCAGAAGTAATTTTCCACGGAGGACATTTATCTGTTTTTTTACAAGATGTAAAAACACCTTTTTCAAAATAGGTATTAAATTTATTTCCATATCCTGAAACCGCATTAATTCGTGGATCATTTTCCTCATTATTAAATATATTTTTATGTAACTTTACAAAAACATCTTTTGCTAAAAATTCATTTTTTTTTAAATCAAAAAAACCTGTATGAAAAAAAAATTCATCACTATTATCTTTTTTATTATTTGTTGTAACTGTTATATCTTTACCTTTAAGAATTTCACTATTTATAGAGTATTGAAATTCTTCAAGTTTATATATATTTGATTTATTGTCAGTTATAGTCGTATTCTTTTTAGAAGATAAAATCATTTTATCCTTCAGGAGAGTCATATCAAATCCCACAATATTATATTTATCTGAAACTTTAATTAATGTTTTACCTAATGTAAGAATTTTCTCTTCATTTTTAAGATAAAAAACTTGCTCAGCATTAATAGTAATATCATTTTTTAAGTCAAAAAGTTGAACATCTCCATTTGCTTCTAGTTGATTAATCTTTTTTAAATATTCAAAATTATCTGATATTAGTTCAAGTTGATCGTCAGTTATAATTTTGCCTCTATTATTACCTTTGTATACATTGCCATTTTCAGTAATTTCTAAATCAGTAACTTCAAAAATAAATTCTTCTGCTAAAACCTGGTTAAGATTATTTAAATTAAATAATAATATAAGAAAGAAAGTTACAAATTTATTTTTCATTTAACCTTATTATAGAGATGAAATTTATTATTGATAATATAATTAATGGTAAAAAAATTGATAGAATTAACGGAATTTTTTCATTTGTACCCAGAACACTTAAAAAATTATTTATATAATAAATGATTACTGATAAAAAAATCCCTAATGTAATTTTGAAAAAAGTATTTTTTTGATAACCAATATTAAACATAATAATAGCAGAAAAAATTGTAATTAAAGTTAAGTAAATAGGGTAAGAAATTATTTTCAATAAATGAGAATCTATATCGGTCACAGAATAATTTAGAGATGTGTAACTTTTTCTTAAAGTAATTAAGTCAATTATAGTTAATGAAGAAAGATTTGAAAATAAACTATTAATTTTTTGTAAGTCAAAATTTGACTCCATTGTCATTTCATTTAAAGTAGTTTGAGAATTATACATTGATAGAGTTGGATTAAATATTTTCCAATTTTTAGATGTTATATCAACTTTTTTGCTATCTATTATTTTTACAACATCAAAGTTTTTATTAAACTTTGTAATAGAAACATCTAGTAAAAACTCATTATCAACTTTATTGGCATTAATTATATTAATGCTCTCATTTATTTCATCTTTTATCCAAAGACCATTTTCCGTGATAACTGCTAAGTACTTATTGTCATCTGAATAGCTATTTTTTATTCCTAGATATGATTTTTTTAAAATAGAAGATCCATTATAAAAAAGTCCAATAAAAATAATACCAAGAAAGAACGAATAAATTCCTAAAATCTTAATGATTTTAAGATTATCTAAACCTGTGTACTTAAAAATCTCAAGTTCATTTTTATCTATAAGTTGAATGAAAAATACTTGAGTACTCAATAAAAAAATAAAGGGAAGTATTTCAAACATGGTTGAAGGTGCGTTTAAAAAAGATAAAAAAATAATGTAAAAAAAACTTAACTCTATTTCTTTAAAAAACTCAACTTGTTCTAAAATATTTGTAATTAAAACAATAATAAAAAAAACGATTAAAACCTTAAAGAATGATGTGTTAAAAAGATTAATTAGAAATTTAATATAAGTTTTCATGTTTTCTTAATTTTTAACTTCATTAAAAAATATAGGTAAATAGTTAACATGAAAATAAATGGCAAAATTGATAAAAATAAATTTTGTAATAAATTTGCACTTATCAGTTTTGAGGAGGATTCTAAAAAAATAATAAAAACAAAAGCAAAAAAATAGATTTTAAATTTATTAATATTAAATGAATGATCACTTTTAGATTTCAATATAAATAAGAGTGAAATTGATATTAGAAAAGTTGCATATAATGGCTTTATTAATCTTGAGTAAAGTTGTTTGTAAATATTCTCTAAATTACTAAATATACAGTTATTAATTTTATCTCTTATTATATTTTCATCAATAATATTTTTTACCGAACCTTTAAAAAATAACGAACATTTAATTAGATCTATAGTAGGTATTTCTTGCGTTTTTTGATGCATTATAGTGTTTGAGCTAAATTTTGAAATGTTATAATCAGTTTTTGTAAATTGAAATTCTGATATTTTTCCATTTATTTTATTAATAGATTTACCATCATATAGTGTTAAAATTTTCTTATTTCCTTTTATATCTATTACTGCAGATTTTGCATAAGTGGTTTTTGAATTATTGACACTTATCTTTTCATTTAAGAATATATTTATCAACTTACCATTATTTTTTTTTTCATCAAAATAAATTGTCAAATCTCCAACAACATCTATAAATTTTTTAGGTTTTAGTATGCTTTCAAAAAAATCTAAGTCCGAAGATCGAATAAATGATCTTGCTTTATCTTGAGTATATGGAGTTATTATAGCATTTAATAATAAGCCAATAAGGACAAACCAGAATGAAAACTTTATAAAAAAATTTATAAAATTAATTTTTTTAATTCCAAAATTCCAAAATATAACTAATTCATTTTTATTCTCATATTTTAAAAATATGTAAGAAAAAGCTAAAAATATAGCAAAGGGAAAAATTCTACTGATAATTTTTGGAAAACTAAGTAAGGTGTATTTAAAATAAACTAGAAAACCATGCCCATCTTCTATAACAAAATCTAGATAATTAACCGCCTGTAATACCCAAATAATTATACTAATAGTAAATACTATTAATAAGAAAAAATTTATGCAATCTTTAGATAATTTTTTATAAACAATTTTTTTCATTGAAATACGTCAAATTAGCACTTATATAGCACTCAACTCGAGTAGAGGATATTTAAAATTTATGACTGTTCAAATTAATTATAAAAATACAGGTTCAAAAAAAAATTTAACAAATCTTGTCCTATTTGTTGATGAAAATTTCAATATTAATAGTTTAAAAAAACACCTATCAAATTTAGAATTTTCTTACATATCTGATTTGTTAAAAAACAGTGATTTAAAAAAAGACTTACTTTTTTTTGAGGTTAATTCTAAAAAAACAGTATTTTTAGTGTCAATTAAAAAAGATATAAAAATATCTGATATAGAAAATTTGGGAGCTAAATTTCATAGTTATATTAATTATGATAAGCAAAAAGAATACTTTGTAAATTCAGATACAATTAACAATAAAACAAAAAATTTTATAGGTTATTTTTTGCATGGACTGAAATTAAAATCATATGAATTTAATATTTACAAATCAAAAAAAAATAAAAAAATTGTTTCTATAAATGTCATAGGAAATAAGAATAAAATATCTACTCAAGATCATTTAAGATTTAAAGCCCTGGAGGAAGGAAGTTTTTTTGCAAGAGACCTTGTTTCAGAACCTGGAAATATCTTACACCCAGATGAATATGCAAAAAGAATCAATACACTTAAAAAATTTGGCTTAAAAATAAATATATATGATGAAAAAAAATTAAAAAAACTTGGAATGAACGCTTTACTTGGTGTAGGGCAAGGAAGTATTCGAGGATCATACCTCGTAACAATGGAATGGAATGGAGCA
>Ga0307986_10003379_pt1 | contig 11120 bp, 12 predicted proteins | sample EllFjometageno82_FD_203170 | JGI IMG/M metagenome (GOLD analysis project Ga0307986, IMG submission 203170) | Marine microbial communities from Ellis Fjord, Antarctic Ocean - #82 | ecosystem: Environmental > Aquatic > Marine > Unclassified | place: Southern Ocean | collected 2014-10-09
AAGAAGTTATTAATGAAATTAAGTCCGAAAACTATGTAGTAAATAATATAGATATTAATATAATCACAGAAAGTCCTAGGTTGGAAAAATATAAAAAAAAAATACTGAAGAATGTTTCCAACTTATGCGAAATTTTAGAAAATAAAGTAAATATAAAAGCAAAAACTACAGAAAAACTCGGTGTTATAGGTGGTGAAAAAGCTATAGCAGCAGAAGTAATTGCATCAGTAGCTAAATATGAATAAAAAAATAAATATTTTATTACTGACAATGATGGGGGTTGGAAATTCAAAGTATGCGCCTGGAACTATGGCTTCATTCATTACATGTCTTATTTATATTTTTTTTTATATTTATGAAATAAATATATTTTATTTAATATTTTTTGTTACTTTAATTCTAATATATTGCTCGTATTCAATTGATTATTTTCAAAAGAATTTTTTAGAGATAGACGCAAAAGAAATTGTTATAGATGAGTTTGTAGGACAGTCTATACCCCTTTTAACTATTTATAATTTTATACCTAATAATAATTTTGAGGATTTTATATTATATACTTTTTGTTCTTTTATTTTATTTAGAATATTTGATATTTTAAAGCCATTTCCAATTGGCTTTATAGATAAAAAAATGAAAAATGGTTTTGGAGTAATGTTAGATGATATAATTGCTGGTCTCTACTCAGTTATTACTCTATTAATTATTTTTCTTTTTTAAATTATGCCTAAAAAAATTAAGAAAATTATTACTCTACTTGCAGATAAAAAAATAAATTTATCTATAGCTGAATCCTGTACTGGCGGTATGCTGGCTCAATATATCACATCTGTAAATGGAGCTTCTAAAGTCTTTAATTTTGGCATTGTGACTTATTCTAATCAATCTAAAATTAAATATCTTAAAGTTCCATCTAAATTAATAAATATATATGGATCGGTAAGTTATGAATGTTGTTTATCTATGGTTGAAAATTTAGCAAAAATTTCTGGTGCAAAATTAAATATAGCAATTACTGGAATAGCAGGTCCTAATGGTGGAACTAAGTTAAAACCTGTAGGCTTAGTCTTTATTGGTTTAAAAATAGAGAGTAGAATTAAGATTACAAAATGTTTGTTTAAAAGTAAAAAAAGGGAATTAATAAGGAAATATTCTGTTAAAAAATCCTTAGAACTTATCGATAAGTTTATTTAAATAAATTTATAGCTCTTTGTTCAAATGCATCAGTTATTTTATTTACACCAGAATTGAAATAATTATTCATTATTGTATTCAAAAAATAATTTTTAAGCTCAAAATCTATAATGAAGTCTAGTTGTGTTTTGTGATTAATTTCTTTAAAACTCCATTCGTTTTTAAGAAATTTCAAAGGTCCGTCAATATTAGTTACGATTATTTTATCTTTTTTTTTTAAATATAATACTAAACTTGAATATGTTTCGTTTATAAATTTTTTTCCTACTTTTAGATCTGCTCTTATTTCGATAAAATCATCAGATACCTTTTTTTCTTTTATTGTACCTTTGAGACACCAAGGTACAAAGAGAGGATATTTTTCAATATCTAGAACCATATCGATTAGATCATTTTTATTACAAGGAATAATTTTTTTTATTGTTGCTGATGACATTCCAAATATTTGTCTCTAGCTGCTTTCAATATCTTAAAGTCTGTATCAGCATGATACGAGGACCTTGTAAGGGGAGTAGAAGAAACAAGCAAAAAACCTTTTGCAATTGCAATATTTTTAAGCTCTGCAAACTCATCAGGATGAACATATCTGTCTAATGGGAAATGTTTAGTTGATGGTTGTAAATATTGACCAATTGTTAAAAAATCTACATCTGCCATTCTTAAATCATCCATAACTTGTATTATTTCATCCTTTTTCTCTCCTAAGCCTAACATAATTCCAGATTTTGTAAAAATATTTGGATTCTTAACCTTAACAGACTTTAGTAATTCTACAGAAGTAAAATAACGAGATCCAGGACGAACTTTCAAATACAAACTAGGAACGGTTTCAATGTTGTGGTTAAAAACGTCTGGATTACCTTCCAAAACTTTTTCATAAGCATTTTTTTTTTTCAAAAAATCTGGTGTTAAAACTTCTACTGTAGTATTTCTATTTATTTTCTTAATTTGACTAATTACATCTTTGAAGTGAGTGGCTCCACCATCTTCAAGATCATCTCTATCAACGGAAGTGATGACAACATGATTAAGTTCCAACTCCTTTACAGCCTTTGAAATTTTAAATGGTTCCATTAAATCTAGCGCAGATGGTTTTCCAGTTTTAACATCACAAAATGCACAGCCTCTTGTACATGTGTCACCCATAATCATAAAAGTTGCATGTTTTTTACTCCAACATTCAGTTATGTTGGGGCAATTGGCTTCTTGGCATACAGTGTTAAGCTTATTTCTATTTACAATTTCTTTTGTTTTAAAAAAAATTTTACTATCCGTTAATTTTGATCTAATCCAGTCGGGTTTTTTTTTCAACGGGCTAAGAATATTTTTTATTTTTTCTGGATGTCTCATTTTCATTATCTAATTTTAATTAAAATTTCATCTTTGGTCCCAAATTTAAATTTTTCTCGATATAGAATGTCAAGAAAATCAAGGTCAATACTTTTTGATAATAATGTATTTTTATATTCAATAGTTTCTAACTTTTTTTTTAATTCAATATTTTTTATAGAAAGTGATTTTTCATAATTATTTTTTTTTGAGTAGGAAACTAATCCTCTTTCACCGCCAATTAAATTAATTCCAATATATAATATTAAAAAAATTTGAAAGAAAAAAATTTTTTTTGCTATCAAAATTTGAAAAAATTTCATAACTAGACTCTAGCGATTTTAGAAGACTTTCCAAGCTGTTCTTCTATTCGCAACAACCTGTTATATTTAGCAACTCTTTCTGATCTTGCTAATGAGCCTGTTTTAATTTGAGTTGATTGAGTGGCAACAGCCAAATCAGCGATAAAAGTATCTTCTGTATCACCCGATCTGTGAGAAATAATTGTATTAAAATTATTTTTCTTTGCTAGATCAATTACATCTAGAGTTTCAGTTAATGTTCCAATTTGATTTACTTTAACTAAAATAGAATTTGCAGACTTTTCTCTAATTCCTCTTTTTAATCTAGATACGTTTGTTACAAAAAGGTCATCCCCAACTATTTGTGTGTTTTTACCTATCTCTTTTGTTAGTTTAGACCATGCGTTCCAATCATCTTCTGCAAAAGGATCTTCGATTGATTTAATAGGATATTTTGCTACTAAATTTTTATAGTAATCTATACTTTGATCAACTGAAATAGAATTAAATGAATTTAACGAATAGTTACCATCTTTATTAACTAACTCGTTAGCAGCAACATCTAAACAAATATTAATATCTTTTCCAGGTTTCAATTTAGATTTTTCAATAGCATCTACAACAAGTTCAAGAGCTTCTTCATTAGAATTAATAGATGGGGCAAAACCACCTTCATCGCCAACGTTGGTTAATAGGTTTTTAGATTGTAAAATTTTTTTCAAATTCTGGATAATCAAGAAAGACTTTTCCATAGCATCCATAAAATTTTTTGCAGAATCAGGTCTAATCATAAATTCTTGAATTCTTAAGTTATTATCAGCATGTGCACCGCCATTTATAATATTTACTAGTGGCTTGGGTAATAAAAATTTTTTTCCTAAATGTTTGTATAGTTCTTTTTTTTTAGAAATTGCTTCTGCTTTTGAAATAGCAAGGGAGACAGCTAATATAGCATTTGCTCCTAGTTTTTGTTTATTATCTGTGCCATCAAGATCTAGTAAGATTTGATCAATTTGTTTTTGCTTGTTTGCTTGTATATTTTTTATATATTTATTAATGACAGTGTTGATGTTATATACAGCTTTCAAAACACTTTTGCCTAAAAAGTAATTTTTGTTACCATCTCTTAGTTCATATGCTTCAAACGCGCCAGTTGATGCGCCAGAAGGAACAATTGCTGAGGCTCTTGATTTATCGCTTAAAAAAACTTCTGCTTCTACTGTTGGATTTCCTCTACTATCAAAAACTTGTCTACCAATTATCTTTGTGATTTTTGCCATTTATTAATTCTTAATCAGCGCGTCGATTGCAACTAATTTTTTTAAAAGATTTTTAATTTCGCTTAAAGGAACCATATTAGGTCCATCAGAGGGGGCATTATCTGGATCTTCATGTGTTTCCATAAAAACCGCACCTACCCCAACAGCAATAGCTGCTCGTGCTAAATATGGAACAAACTCTCTTTGCCCTCCACTTTTTTCTCCCATGCCACCTGGTTGTTGCACGGAATGTGTAGCATCAAAAACAATTGGGTAGCCAAACTTAGCCATGATGGGCAAAGATCGCATATCAGACACTAAAGTATTATATCCAAAACTTGCTCCACGTTCAGTTATTAAAATATTTTTATTTCCAGATTCTTCTATCTTTTTTATTACATTGACCATGTCCCATGGTGCTAAGAATTGACCTTTTTTAACATTAATTATTTTTCCAGTTTTAGCTGCAGCGATTAATAAATCTGTTTGCCTGCATAAAAAAGCAGGTATTTGAAGAACGTCTACATGTTTAGCTACAACGGAACACTGCTCAGCGGTATGTACGTCAGTAAGAACTGGTATCCCTACTTCATTTCTAATTTTGTCAAAAATTGACAAGGATTTTTCTAAACCCATGCCTCTTGTTCCTTTAATGCTTGTCCTATTGGCTTTATCAAAAGAAGTTTTATATATTAAATTTATTTTCAAATCTGAAGTTATTTGTTTTAACTCTTTAGAAATTTTTAATGCATGCTGCTCACTTTCAAGTTGGCATGGACCAGCAATTAAAGTGAATGATTTATTGTTTGCTATTTCAAAATTAGCACACTTTACTTTGTGATTAATCATTTGTATTTTCCGAATTATTTTTTGCAGCTTTAATAAAAGATGAGAATAGAGGATGTGGCGCAAAAGGTCTAGACTTAAATTCAGGATGAAATTGAACACCAATAAACCACGGGTGATTTTCGAGCTCAATAGTCTCAGGCAAAGAACCATCGGGTGAAAGTCCAGAAAAGATTAAACCTTTTTTTTCTAATTTTGATTTTAAATTTTTATTTACCTCATATCTATGTCTGTGTCTTTCGTTAATGACATTAGATTTATAGATTTTACTTATTAAAGTATTTTTTTTCAATTTAGCTTTATACGAACCTAATCTCATTGTTCCACCTAGATTTTTTTTACTACCTTTTTGAACACTTCTTCCTTTAATCCATTCTTGCATTAATCCAACTACATGAATGCCTCCAGTACTAAATTCACTAGATGTGGCTTTTTTGATGCCAAGTATATTTCTAGCTGCTTCTATTATTGCCATCTGCATACCAAAGCAGATTCCAAAAAAAGGTATTTTGTATTTTCTTGCGTAGGCAATAGCTTCTATCTTTCCTTCGGTGCCTCTAGATCCAAAACCACCGGGTATAAGTATTGCACTATAATTTTTAAGAATACTGGTTACATTTTTTTTATTAATTTTAGTGGAATCAACCCACTCTGTATTTAAGTCTACATCGTTAGTTAAGGAGCCATGTATTAGCGCTTCATCTAGAGATTTATATGCATCTTTTAAATCGACATATTTACCTACTATTGCTATTGAAACTTTTTTTCTTTTTGATTTGATCTTTTTAACAATATCTTTCCATATTTTTAAATTTGGTTTATTTTTCCCTTTTATTTGAAATATATTTAAAATTTTTTTATCTAACTTCTCTTCATTATATTTAATTGGAACTTCATAAATAGATCTTGCATCAACTGATTGAATTACGTGATCTGGTTCTACATTACAAAATAAAGAAATTTTCCTTTTTTCTTCATTAGGTATGTCTTTTTCAGATCGACAAATTATAATATTTGGCTGGATGCCTATACTTCTCAACTCTTTAACTGAATGTTGTGTGGGTTTTGTTTTTAATTCACCAGATGCACTTACATAAGGTACTAACGTAAGGTGAATAAATAAACTTTTATTTTTCCCTTCTTCATTTGAAAATTGCCTAATAGCCTCTAAAAATGGAAGACTTTCTATGTCACCTACTGTTCCACCAATTTCACATATTACGAAATCTTCTTTAGAAACTTTATTAGAAATAAATTTCTTTATACTGTTTGTGACGTGAGGAATAATTTGAACTGTACTGCCTAAATATTCTCCTCTTCTTTCTTTTTCTATAATATCTTTATATATTTGACCTGTAGTAATATTATCTTCTTTTGCTGCAGGTCTATTTGTAAATCTTTCGTAATGTCCTAAGTCTAAATCTGTTTCAGCTCCATCGTCAGTAACAAAAACTTCACCGTGTTCAAAAGGATTCATTGTTCCTGGGTCTACATTTAAATAAGGGTCTAATTTTCTAATTCTTACTTTATAACCTCTCAATTGAAGTAAAGAAGCTAGTGATGCTGAGGTTAGACCTTTGCCTAATGATGAAACCACGCCGCCAGTTACGAATATATATCGCGCCATGGAAAAATATTATAGCGAGTTTTATTTTAAAAACAAAGATTATTTTTGATTTTCAGGTATTTGTGGAAGACTCTTTTTTTGTTCAATTTCTTTTTCTGTATCTATAACGGATTGAACTTCTTTAATTTCATTATGAGAGATTGAAACCAAAGCAATACTAGTAATAATAAAAAAAACAGCAGTTATTGATGTAAATTTAGTAAGGAAACTGCCTGCAGTTCTTGAAGTTGTGAAATTGTCTTGTGAAACACCAAGACCTAACGCTCCTCCCTCAGATCTTTGTAGTAATATCACTATTACTAAAAGTACTGCTAGAATAATATTTGTGGTTAGTAGAATGCTTTCCATAAGTCTTATCTATAGTAATTCTTTATTATATCAATAAATTTTTTGTCTGACTTTGATGCACCGCCAATTAAAAACCCATCAATATCGTTCAAGTTTTTAAAATCACTAATATTTTCACTATCTACAGACCCCCCATACAAAACTGCTGGTGATCTTGAACTTTTAAAAATATTTTTTAATATTTTTTTAATAAAAACAGTTGTTTTTAACAAATCTTTAGCTTCAGGAATTTTTCCGGTACCAATAGACCATATCGGTTCGTAAGCAATTATAATATCATTAAAATTAAATTTTTTTTCTAAAACATTCTCAATCTGTTTTTTTAAAACTTTAAAAGTTCTATTTTTATTTTTGTCAGCTCTGTTTTCACCTATACAGAAAACAACTTGTAATTTATTCTTAAGTGAACTCTCCACTTTGCTTTTGAGCATAGTGTCTGTGTCTCCATCAGAACGATTGTCTGAATGACCTATGATCACATACTTTGCTCCAACACTTTTAATCATAAAAGGGCTAATAGAACCAGTGTTAGCTCCAAAATTGTCCTTGTGATAACAATTTTGAGCTCCTATATAAATTTTTTGATTTAAAAAAAATTTTGCATAACTCTCAATCAAAGTGTGTGGTGGTGTGATAATGGTTTTGTATCTATTGTTGAATTTTTTATCAGATTTGACAAATTTATTTATTTTATTAAGAATTCCTATGGATTTTGGAACCCCGAACATCTTCCAATTTCCAATAAAATACTTCATGTTATTTGCCATATTTAATGTTTTAATCTATAGGTGGTAAAAATATATCATTCTAATAGATTAAAAAAATGCTTACTTCAATAAGAAAAATAACAACGTCTTTTCTAGCTAAAGTTTTAATAGTCATAATTATTCTACCTTTTTTATTCTGGGGTATGGGGGATGTTTTTAGGGGTGGTAATCAAAATATCCTAGCTACAATTGACTCTGAAAAAATAAGTGCTCAAATTTTTGTTCAACATGTTAACAGACTTAGCTTAAGCAAAGAACAAAGAGAAAATCTTAACAAGACTGATTTATTAGATAAAATTTTATCTGATTATATTGGAAAAAAAATAATCGACTTAGAAATTAAAGATCAAGGAATTAATTTAAGCAATCGATCACTTAAAAATATTATAACTACCGATGAAATTTTTTTAGAAGATAATAAATTTTCGAGAACAAAATATGAAAAGTTTTTACTAGAGAGTGGGATAAGCGCACCATTATTTGAAAAAAATATTGCAGATCAGGAAAGAAAAAGACAATTTCTAACTTTTCTATCTGAGGGAATATTTTTATCTGAAATTCTAATCAAAAAAGAATTTGAAAATGAAAATCAAATAAAAACAATTCAATATTTAGAGTTAGATAGATTGTATAAAAATGTGAAAATTAAAGATGAGGAAATTAAGAAAACTTATGAATCTAACAAAAGGTTTTTTTCTCAAGAGTTTAAAAAAATAAATTATTCACCACTATTACCAGTTAAATTAACAGGACAAAATGAATACAACGAGGCTTACTTTAAAAAAATTGATGAGATTGAAAATGCTATTTTGGATGGAGAAGAAATGGCAAACTTTGTAAAAAAATTTAATTTATCACTAGAAACAATAGATGAAACAAATCGAATTAAAAAAAACAAAACAGGTAAAGATATTGTGCAAATTGATGATATTCTTTTTTCAAAAATATTTAGTATTACTAATATAAATAAACCTGAATTAATAAATATAAATAACAAATATTATTTAGGTGAAGTAACAAATGCTGTAAAAATAAACAGAACGTTAGAGGATGTTGGAATCAAAAAAGCAATAATTTCACAATTACGTATAAAATATATTATAGAAAATAATACAAAAATAGTAAAAGAAATGGCTGAAGGACAATTTAAAAAAGAACAATTTAATAAGTTTGGAAAAAACAACAATTTAGAAATTAAAAAAATTACCATAAAAGATACAAAAGATGAGACAATTTTTAAAACTGCTGTAATTAAAGAAATTTTTAAAGTTTTAGATGGTGAATTACAGTTAATTACTGACAGCATGTTAACAAAAAATTATATAATTTTTTCTGAAAAAACTAAAAAGTTGCCATTTAACAAAAATATAAAAAATTATGAGCAATATAAATCTAAAGCAAAGCTAAATTTAGCAAATCAAATATATGATACTTTTGATAAAACTATTGATGACAAGTATAATATTGAAATTAATCAAAAAGTTTTAAGCCGTATTAAAAACACTCTCTAATGAAACTAAATATTAGTTTTAGTTCTTTTAAAAAAAATCATAAATTAAATAAAGATCAACTGATCTATAGAGTTAAAACTTGTAAAGATTATAAGCAAGTTGAGAATATATTTAATTTTTTACTTGTTGAAAAAAATAGTTTCATATTTGAGTCTGTTGAAAAAGGCTTAATTAGAGGGAGATATACAATTGTAGGCCTTAATCCAGATAAAATATGGGATATAAATAAAAATATTATTACAGAAAAGTTTGAGGGTAAAAAAAAAATTATAAAAAAGAAACCTCTAAAATTTTTAAACAATTTAATTAATAATTTTAAATCTAAAATTCCAGTTGGTGTTCCCAAAATGGCAGCAATGTTAGTTGGATATTTTTCTTATGACGTTATTCGGTATGTAGAAAAAATACCAGACAAGTGTTTGGATGACCTTAAAATTCCAGATGTGAGATTATCTAGGCCTAAAAATTTAGTAATTTACGATAATTTTAAAAAGAAAATTTACTTTATTGAAAATATTTATGCTGAAACAAAAATCAAAAATTATTTTGAAAAATATCAATCAATAAAAAATAATTTTTTTAGTTTTGAAGATTATAGTAATATAAAATTACCAATAAAATTTAATCATCGACCAAATAAAAATAAAATAAAAAGTAATGTATCTAAAAAACAATTTAAAAATTATATAGAAAAAGCTAAAAAATATATCGCTAAAGGTGATGTGTTTCAGGTTGTTTTAAGCCAAAGATTTGAAAGAAAAATAAATAAAACACCTCTTGAAATCTATAATCACTTAAGATTGTCGAACCCTTCTCCGTTTATGTTTTATTTTAATTTTGATGACTTTAAAATTCTTGGAAGTAGTCCGGAGATTTTAGTTAGATTGAGAAATAACAAAATTACTATCAGGCCCATTGCAGGAACAAGACCAAGAGGAAAAACAAAGGCACAAGACTTAAAATATAAAAACGACCTTTTAAAAGATAAAAAAGAACTATCTGAGCATTTAATGCTGCTAGACTTGGGTAGAAATGACGTTGGCAAAGTATCAAAAGTTAATACTGTAAAAGTTACAGAAAGTTTTAATGTAGAAAAATATTCTCATGTTATGCATATAGTTTCTAATGTGGAAGGAGAATTTGACAAGAAAAATTCAATATTTGAAGTATTACTTTCTGGTTTTCCAGCCGGAACTGTAAGTGGTGCTCCAAAATTAAGAGCAATGGAAATTATTGATGAATTAGAAAAAAACAAAAGAAAACTTTATGCAGGTGGTATAGGTTATTTTACTTCAAGCAAAGAATTTGATACTTGTATTACGCTTAGAACAGCTCTAATTAAAAATAATAAATTTTATGTTCAATCGGGTGCTGGTATTGTTGCTGACAGTGTTCCCGAAAAGGAATATCAAGAAACAGTCAATAAGGCTAAAGCCTTAATGAAAGCAGCGGACTAGATGAAGGTATTGCTTATAGATAATTACGATAGTTTTACTTACAATTTATTCCACTATATCTCAAAATTTAATTGTAAAGTTGATGTTATTCGTAATGACAAAATAAAATCTAAAGATATTATTAAAAAAAAATATAAAAAAATTGTTATTTCACCAGGTCCTGGTAATCCATCACAAGCTGGAAACTGTCTTAAAATTGTAAGAGATCATCATAAAGATCTACCAATTCTAGGTGTTTGTTTGGGCCATCAAGTTATAGGACAAGCTTTTGGTGGTAGAATAATAAAAGCAAAAAAATTAATGCATGGAAAGATGAGTAAAATTTATTTTGAAAAAAATGGTATTTTCAAAAATATTAAAACACCTTTTATTGCTACTAGATACCATAGCCTTATTATCGACAGAAAAAATTTACCAGATTGCTTTAATATCACGGCAGAAACCAAAAATAAAACAATAATGGCTATTAAACACAATAAA